>WNGR01000816.1_pt1 | contig 58181 bp, 50 predicted proteins | sample 5407581 | NCBI WGS metagenome assembly WNGR01 (sample SAMN13153383, study PRJNA577476) | soil metagenome | isolation source: 80 cm soil or saprolite under Garry oak tree replicate 2 | place: USA:California | collected 2016-06-15 | reverse complement strand
CATCGGCGAGACCGTCTTGATCTACCCCGCCGCACGCGGCAGACCGAAAGCGCGGCGGATGCTCACCGAGACCACCAGCACCCAGGACAAACTCATCCAGATCTTCCAACTCGACCGCCAGGCACCCCCGGTTAGGTCATAGGCCCTGCAGGGCCAGCAAGCCCACCTTGACCAGGCCAAACACCCTGGCGAGGACCATGATCATTGGAAACTCCGGCTAGTCGTGGTGCTGCTGGCCAGCGCGTTGAAGCTGTTCGGGCTACCGAACCTGCTGGTCGTCTCGGTGGTGGCCGGGGTAGCGGCGGCGGGCTGCGCCAGGGCGCTGCGCCAGCGCCTCGCCGCACCTCCGCCGCCGGCGGAGGACACGGACCCGGTCCGCAACGGGACCCCGCCGGCCGTGAAGCACGACCCGCACCAGCCCGTACACCCACGGGTGGCACAGGCCGCCGAACCGGCTTGATCCCCCGGCGGCGAGCTCACGGCGTCCCTTCATCTGGCACGGTGATCAGCGCGAGGCGGTGCTTACGGGAGGCGGGAGATCTCCTCGTCCAGGTCGGCGCAGATCCGCGACACCTCGAACTTGGAGATCCCCGAATCGGCGCCCAGTGCTTGACCACGTCGTCCACCTTGCGGGTGCTGACACCGTGCACGTAGGCCTCCATCACCACCGCGAACAGCGCCCGGTCGACCCGCCGGCGCCGCTCCAGCAGGCTGGGAAGGAAGGACCCGGTCCTGAGTTTGGGGATGCGCAGCTCCAAATCCCCGGCCGGCGTGGTCAACGTCCGCGGCCGGTGCCCGTTGCGCTGCGCCACCCGGGCGTCGGCCCGCTCGTAGGGGGCGGCGCCGATCACCGCGGTCAACTCCGCCTCGATCAACGCCTGGTGGATGGTCTCGGCCGCCTGCCGAACCCGGTCACCAACCTCGGCGGCCCGCAGTGCCTCCAGCACCTGCAGCAAGGCAGACGTCGGTCCGCGTTGACGGCGACCGCGGAGCGGCGTCCGAGTACGGAGGAGCACGGCTGACAGTCGATCGGCAGGCGACGAGTCGCGTGCACGGGTCGCGTTGACGTTCCTCTGCCCAGACGGCCGATACCAGGAGCGCTACGTCGGTGCCCGCCGACCGAGGCCGCCTTACTCGCAGACGGCTCCGGTGGCGGCCGAACCGACGAGCTTGGCGTACTTGGCGAGCACGCCGGTCCGGTAGCGCGGTGGCGGTGGCGTCCATGACTGGCGCCGGCGGGCAAGCTCGTCGGGGTCGACGAACAGGTCGAGGGTACGCGTGCGCATGTCGAGCCGGATCTGGTCGCCGTCGCAGACCAGCGCCATCGGGCCGCCCTTGGATGCCTCAGGCGCAACGTGACCCACGCACGGGCCGGTGGTCCCGCCGGAGAACCGGCCGTCGGTGATGAGCAGGACATCCTTGCCCAGGCCCGCGCCTTTGATAGCGCCGGTGATGGCCAGCATCTCCCGCATGCCTGGGCCGCCGTGCGGCCCTTCGTAGCGGATCACGACGGCGTCGCCGGGCTGGATGGCGCCGCTGGTGAGCGCGTCCAGCGCGAATTTCTCGTCGTCGAACACCCTGGCGCACCCCTCGCGGACCGTCTCGTCCAGCCCCGCGCTCTTGACCACCGCACCATCGGGGGCCAGCGAGCCGCGCAGAATCGTCAGGCCGCCGGTCTTGTGCAGCGGGTTGTCCACCGCATAGATGATCTTGCCGTCCGGGTCCGGTGGGACAATCTCCGCGAGGTTCTCTGCGACGGTCCTCCCGGTGATGGTGAGACAGTCACCATGCAGCAGGCCGGCATCGAGCAGCGCCTTCATCACCACCGGCACGCCACCGATACGGTCGATGTCAGTCATCACGTAACGACCGAACGGCTTCACGTCGGCCAGGTGCGGCGTGCGTTCGCCGATGCGGTTGAAATCGTCCAGGGTGAGCGCGACCCGCGCCTCATGGGCGATCGCCAGCAGGTGCAGCACCGCGTTGGTCGAGCCGCCAAGGGCCATCACGACCGTAATCGCGTTCTCGAACGCCGCGCGGGTCAGGATCTGCCGGGCCGTAATGCCTTCGTCGATCAGCCGAACCACCGCCTCACCCGAGCGGATTGCGTAGCCGTCGCGACGGCGATCCGGCGCGGGCGGCGACGCACTGCCCGGCAGCGACATGCCCAGCGCCTCCGCCGCGCTGGCCATGGTATTGGCGGTGAACATGCCCCCGCAGGCGCCCTCGCCGGGGCAGGCCGCCCGCTCGATCGCGTCCAGCTCCGCGCGCGAAATCCGGCCCAACGCGCACGCGCCCACGCCCTCGAACACGTCGACGATCGTCAGGTCCCGGTCGCCGAGCCGACCCGGCAGGGTCGACCCCGCATACAGGAACACCGCCGCGAGGTCCAGCCGCGCCGCGGCCATCAGCATCCCCGGCTCCGACTTGTCACAGCCGGCCAGCAGAACCGCGCCGTCGAACCGCTCCGCGTGCATCACGCACTCCACGGAGTCCGCGATGACCTCCCGACTGACCAGCGACGCCCGCATCCCCTCGTGCCCCATCGCGATGCCGTCCGACACCGAGATCGTGCCGAACTCCAGCGGAAAGCCACCCGCGGCGCGAACCCCCTCCTTGGCCCGCTTCGCGAGCCGATCAAGGGACAGATTGCACGGCGTGATCTCGTTCCACGACGAAGCCACACCGATCTGCGGTTTGACGAAATCCTCGTCAGTCATGCCGACGGCCCGCAGCATCGCCCGCGCCGGCGCGCGATCGTACCCCCGGGTCACTTCGTGGCTGCGCGGCTGACGGTCAACGGTTTCACCCATGGGCGCGACACTACGACGACCATCACCACGACGATAGGACCGCGCAGAGCCTGTCCACGAAAGCGGGGCCAACTCTTCGGTGAAGCCGGTCAACGCGTAGGCGGCAGGTCGTAGCCGGGCAGCGACCCAACCGGTGGAGACCCGAACGCCGAGCAGGTCGCCACACAGCTCAGCGACTCGCGCGGCCGGGATGTGTTGGCGCACGGTCAGATAGACCACGACCGCGCTTAAGCGTGGGCCGTACTGCGTCGGGGCGGCCACCCCCGGCGGCGCCGACCCGGAGGTGATCGCGCCGCAACGCGGACATCGGCAGGCCAGCAGCCGGTGCTCCGTGACCTGGACCTGCACCGGTGGCGGGGTAGAAGACCTGACACACCCGCACCGAGATCACCGCCACGGCGGCCAGATCCGCCCGGCAGCCACCACACCGGCCGGGCCGACGCTCCAACTCCGCCACCCGGGCCTGCAACCGCTCAGTCTCCGCCGCCTGCGCCGCTACCAACGCCGCAAGCTCGTCACACGACGGCCGAGCCTGCGCAGTCACAACCGGACACCGTGCCCGAAACCGCCCGCAAGATCAAGCGAACACGCCGATCAACCTGAATAGTTACCCGTCCCAAACTAGCGATCAACCCGCGAGAGGCGGCGCGGGAGGCGCTGGACCCGCGGCCAGGTCGCGCACACGCCCGTAGGAACCCGTCGCGGCCCAGGCCGCGCCGAAGAGCAGCAGCTGGCTGAAGAGGTTGAGGAAGACGAGTAGCCCGACCGCGGCGCTCACCACCCGGTACGCCGGGTTGTTGGCGGTGTGCCGGACGTAGAACTGCCCCACCGACGTCAGTACGGTGATGCCCAGTCCGACGAAGAGCACCGGGACCAGAACACGGCGCGCCGACACGGCCAGCCGCGGTACCCCCACCAGCAGGCCGGCAGACATGAGGAAGTTGACGAGCTGGGCGAGGATCGGACCGGTCCACGACGGTGCCACGGCCTCGATGCTGCTGCTCGCGAACAGCGACGCCGCGAGCAGCAGCCCCAGCCCGACCAGCATCGCGAAATCGACCAGCCACCGGATGACGACGGTGCCGGGGTTCTGGTCGAGCTGCCACATCGCCCGCTGCGCGGAGCGCATCGCGTCGACCCACCCGACCCCGGTGAACACCAGCCCGACGAGGCTCACGACGGCGATGGTCCCGCGGGCACCGCTGATGTCCTCGACCCGCAGGAACGGCAGGTTGCGTTCGAGATACCCGGTCGCCGTAAAGGCCGCCGCCCGGTTGCCGGCCAACACGTACCCGAGGATGGAGAACGCCACGAGGCTGATCGCGAACGCCGCGAAGAAGCCGTAGTACGCGATCGCAGCGGCCAACCGCGGCCCGAAGTTGTCGCTGTACCGCTCCCAGGCGCGCAGGAGATGATCGAACCAGGAGAAGCGCCGCCGCAGCCGAGCCACCGCCGCCTCCGACCCCAGGATGAATCGTACGAGGTTCACAACGCGCCGAGCGGAAAGTCGCGTACCGGTCGCCAGCGCCCGTCGGCGCCGTGCACGTAGAGGGTGAAGTGGTCCACCTCGAAGCGCGCCGAGAAGTCGGCCAGCTCCTCGAAGACCTTGTCCAGCGCCTCGGTGGCGATGTCGTGCGCGACGGTCACGTGCGGGTGGTACGGGAAGTGCAGCTCCCGGGACAGCGGCCCGGCACGTACCGCGGCGGCCAGCCGCTCGAACTCGCTGATCCCGGCCGCCACGGCCACGAACACCACCTGAGTCAGCGGCCGGAAGGTACCGGTACCCCGCAGCTGCACCGGAAACGACCCGAACCGCGGCGCGATCCAAGATAGGTGATCTTCGATCATAGCGAGGGACGACGCGGCCACATCGGTAGGACCGAGCAGCGTCACGTGTGACGGGATGAACTCCGCCATCGGATCGCCGGCCGCCGCCCGGGCCGCATCCAGCATGCTGCCCCAGGGTTCGGGGATACCGATCGCCACGCCGACGCGCAGCGTGTCCACCTCAGGCACCGCTGGCCGGGGCCAGGAAGCCGATCCGCTGGTAGGCCGTGCGCAGGGTGACGGAGGAGACCGCGCGGGCCTTCTCGGCGCCGATCGCGAGCACCTTGTCCAGGTGCCCCGGCTCGTCGAGGTACGCCTTCGTCCGCTCCTGCACCGGCCGGACGAACTCCGCGACCACCTCGGCCAGGTCCTTCTTCAGGTCGCCGTACCCCTTGCCGGCGTACCCGGACACCAGGTCCGAAAGGCTCCGCCCGGTCAGCGCGGAGTAGATGGTCAACAGGTTGGAGACGCCCGGCTTCGTGGTCGGATCGTAGGCGATCTCGCGGCCGGTGTCGGTGACCGCCGAGCGGATCTTCTTCGCCGACCGGGCCGGGTCCTCCAGCAGGTCGACGATCCCGTTGGGCGAGGACGCCGACTTGGACATCTTCGCGGTCGGGTCCTGCAGATCCGTGATCTTCGCGGTCGACCCGAGAATGTAGGGCGCGGGCACCGTGAACGTCGGCCCGTACAGCGAGTTGAACCGCTGCGCCAGGTCCCGGGTCAGCTCCAGGTGCTGGCGCTGGTCCTCGCCGACCGGTACCGCGTCGGCCTGGTACAGCAGGATGTCCGCGGCCTGCAGGACCGGGTAGGTGAACAGCCCGACGCTGGCCCGGTCGGCGCCCTGCTTGCCGGCCTTGTCCTTGAACTGGGTCATCCGGCTCGCCTCGCCGAACCCGGTGATGCACCCCAGTACCCAGGCGAGCTGGGCGTGCTCGGGGACCTGCGACTGCACGAACAGCGTGCACCGGTCCGGGTCCAGCCCGAGCGCGAGGAGCTGCGCCGCGCTCACCCGGGTGCGCTGCCGGAGCAGGGCCGGGTCGTGGCCGGCGGTGATCGCGTGCAGGTCGACGACGCAGTAGAACGCGTCGTGGGTCTCCTGCATGGCCACCCAGTTGCGTACCGCCCCGAGGTAGTTGCCCAGGTGGAACGAGTCGGCGGTGGGCTGGATCCCAGACAGTACCCGGGGTCGGCGGTCGGACATGTAGAGAGGATAGTGCGGCGGGACGTCGCTCCTCCCGTGAGGATCAGCTGTCGATCGCTGATTGGCGCCGCTCCGACAAGCTACGCGGCTACGGCCGGCAAGCTACGCGGCTGTCGATCGCTGATTGGCGCCGCTCCGACAAGCTACGCGGCTATGGCCGGGGCACCGGGACGATACCGACGCGGGCCACCCGCCGGCTGTCGAGGGCGATCACCACCAGCCGGTACCCCTCGACTTCGACCTCGTCGCCGACCCGCGCCAGGCGGCCGAGCCGGGCCATGAGGAACCCGCCCAGCGTCTCGTAGGGGCCCGCGGGCAGCTGGAACCCGCAGCGCTCGGCGAAGTCGGCGAGGTTGAGCCGGCCGTCCACCTCGCTCGGTACCCCGCCGTCGGCGGGCAGCGGGTCGGGCGCCAGGTCGTACTCGTCGGTGATCTCCCCGATCAGCTCCTCGATCAGGTCCTCCAGGGTCACGATCCCCGCGGTACCCCCGTATTCGTCGACCACGACGGCCAGGTGCCGGCCCTCGCGGCGCATCTCGGACAGCGCCGGCAGCACCCGCTTGCTGGCGGGCAGCCGCTTGACCTCGCGGGTCAGCTCCCCCACCGTGACCGCGGCGTCCGGGTCCGGCCGGATCAGCAGATCGCGCAGGTGCACGAAGCCGACCACGTCGTCGTGCGAGCCGTCGATGACCGGGAACCGGGAGTGGCGGGCGGCGCGCACCGCGGCCGCCGCGCGGGCCACCGGGAGGCCGGCGTCGAGGAACACCACGTCGGTACGCGGCACCATGACCTCGCGCACGTGTCGGGCGCCGGCCGCGAGCACCTCGTCGATGATGTGCCGCTCCTCGCCGGAGAGCACGATGTTCGCGGCGACCAGGTCGCGCAACTCGGCCTCGGAGATGGATTCCCGTCCGGCGGTGGCGCTCGCCCCGAGTACCCGGGTGACCCAGCGGGTCAACCCGTCGGCCGCCCGTACCACGATCGGCGCGAAGGTGCCGACACGTCCGGTGCCGGCGCGCTCGGGCATTCTCGCATCGTAGTAGTGACGGGCTGCACTCACCGATCCTGTTGGAAACTGTTGATTTCTGTAGGATGCTGGCACAGGTTGCTGAGGCACTGCGTCGGAAGCACCGCGTCGTCGAGGAGGGACCCGTGCTCGCACAGCAGAGACAGGCGTCGATTCTTGACCGGGTCCGCCGGAACGGCGGCGCGCGGGTCGCCGATCTGGTCCGCGTGCTGGGCGTCTCCGACATGACGATCCGGCGGGACATCGAGGCGCTGGCCGAGCGGGGACTCGTGGCGAAGGTGCACGGCGGGGCGATCGCGATCGAGGGGACCACCGACGAGCCCGGGTACGCGGCAAAGTCCGAACAGCAGCGCGCCGAGAAGATCGCCATCGCCCGGGCCGCCGCCGAGCTGGTCAACCCCGGCAGCGCGGTCGGCATCTCGGCCGGTACCACGACGGCCGCGCTCGCCCGGGAGATCGCCGACCTGCCGGAGCTGACCGTGGTGACCAACTCGATCCCGGTTGCCGACGTGTTCTACCGCAACGGCCGGCCGGACCAGACCGTCGTGCTGACCGGCGGCACCCGTACCCCCTCGGACGCGCTGGTCGGCCCGGTCGCCCAGGAGGCGGCCGCCCGGATCAACCTCGACGCACTGTTCCTCGGGGTACACGGGATGAGCCCGCGGGCCGGGTACACCACGCCGAACCTGTCCGAGGCCGACACCAACCGCGCGCTGGTCGCCGCGGCGCGCCGCCTGGTCGTGCTCGCCGACCACACGAAATGGGACATGATCGGGATCGCCACGATCGCCGCGCTGGGCGAGGCGCACGTGGTGGTCACCGACTCCGGCCTGCCCCCCGATGCCCGCGCCGAACTCGGCCTCAGCGTCGACGATCTGATCATCGCCGAAGTGGGCCCGGTCGAGCGGGAGTGGGTGTGATGAAGCGGACCTCGATCCAGCTTGCCGACCGGCGGGAACTCATCTACTTCGACGAGCGCGACGACGCGGTGCGCGACGAGATCGACCGGCGCGACCTGCCGCCCCAGCCGACCGCCGGCGAGTTGCGGTACGACCCGCTGGTCGACGAGTGGGTGGCGATCGCCGGGCACCGGCAGACCCGTACCTTCCTGCCCGCGACCGGTGACTGTCCACTGTGTCCGTCCACTCCGGACCGGTCGACCGAGATCCCCGCGTACGACTACGACGTGGTGGTCTTCGAGAACCGGTTCCCGTCGTTCAACCACCGGCTGCCGGCCGAGCCGTTGGTCGCGCCCGACGCCGCTGTCGCCGGTACGGCCGGCGGCCGGGCGGGAGGCGAAGCTCCGGGTGGTCGGTGGCAACGAGCACTGGACCGCCTATGTACCGGCGGCCGCGCGCTGGCCGTTCGAGGTGCACGTGGTGCCGCACCGGCACGTGCTCGACCTGACCGGCCTGACCGACGTCGAGGTGGCCGCGTTCGCCCCGGTGTACCTCGACGTGCTGCGCCGCTGCGACAGACCGTTCCGGGCGCCGCTGCCCTACATCGCCGCGTGGCACCAGGCCCCGGTCCGGCACCCCGACCGCGACCTGGCATACCTTCATCTGCAGCTCACCAGCGTGCGGCGGGCGGCCGGGAAGCTGAAGTACCTCGCCGGCTCCGAGTCGGCGATGGGTGCGTTCGTCAACGACGTCCGGCCCGAACGCGCGGCCGCGATGCTGAGGGAAGTGGACCTATGAAGTATCTCGTCACGGGAGGCGCCGGGTACATCGGCGGGGTCGTCACCCAACTGCTGCTGGACGCCGGCCACGAGGTGACCGTGCTGGACGACCTGTCGCGCGGCCACCGGGTCGCGGTACGCCCGGGAGCGTCCTTTGTGGACGGTCGGGTACAGGACGCAGCTGCGCGGGTACTCGACGAATCGTTCGACGGGGTGTTGCACTTCGCCGGGCTCATCCTCGCCGGAGAGTCGGTGGAGCAGCCGGAGCGGTACTGGGAGAACAATCTCGTCAGCTCGCTGCGGCTGCTCGACGCGATGCGCGCGGCGGGGATACGGCGGCTGGTGTTCTCGTCCACGGCCAACGTCTACGGCGACCCGGACGAGTTGCCCATCAAGGAGACGGCGGAGGCCCGGCCACCGAACCCGTACGCCGGCTCGAAGCTCGCCGTCGACCACGCGCTACGGGACGAGGCCCGGGCACACGGGCTGGCGGCCGTGTCGCTGCGCTACTTCAACGTGGCCGGCGCACACCGCAACGCCGACGGCACGCTGATCGGCGAACGGCACGATCCGGAGAGCCACCTCATCCCGATCGCGCTGCAGGTCGCCGCCGGGGTACGCGACAAGCTCCAGCTCTTCGGCGACGACTACCCGACGCCGGACGGTACCTGCGTCCGCGACTACATCCACATCTCCGACCTCGCCGCCGCGCACCTGCTCGCACTGTCCACAATGGAGCCTTCCACGCACCGGGTCTACAACCTGGGCAACGGCACCGGGTTCTCCAACCGGCAGGTCGTCGAGGTGGTCCGCGAGGTCACCGGGCATCCGCTGCCGACCGAGGTGGCGCCGCGCCGGGCCGGCGACCCGGCGGCGCTGGTCGCCTCTTCCGACAAGGCCCGCGCGGAGTTGGGCTGGACGCCGAGCAAGCCGAACCTGACCGAGATCGTCGCCGACGCCTGGGAGTTCTGCCGTGGGTAATGGACAATGGGCCGCTCCTGGCCGGGTGAACCTGATCGGCGAGCACACCGACTACAACGACGGGTTCGTGCTGCCGTTCGCGCTTCCACTGCGGACCTACGTGACCGCGTCCCCATTGGATGGTCCACAGTGGACGGTACGATCGGCGCAGGAGCCGGGCGTGTGCACCTTCGGGCCGGACGAGTTGCGGCTGACAACCGCTGGCGGGCAGCCGCTCCGACAAGCTGCGCGACTGGGCGGCGTCGACGGCTGGGCGCGGTACCCGGCCGGGGTCGTCTGGGCGTTGCGGGAGGCCGGGTACGACGTCCCGGGCGCGCAGATGGAGATCCGCTCGGAGGTACCCGTCGGCGCCGGCCTGTCCTCCTCGCACGCGCTGGAGTGCGCCGTCCTCACCGCGCTGTGCGACCTCGGCAGCCTCGATCTCCCCCTGGAGCAGCGACCCCGGCTGGTGCAGCGCGCCGAGAACGAGTACGTCGGCGCGCCCACCGGCATCATGGACCAGACCGCCTCGATACTCTGCCGCGCCGGGTACGCGCTGTTTCTCGACTGCCGCTCGATGGCCATCGAGCACATCCCGTTCGACCTCGCGGCGGTCGACCTCGCGATCCTGGTCATCGACACCCGGGCACCGCACCGGCACTCCGACGGCGAGTACGCCGTGCGCCGCCGTACCTGCGAGGAAGCCACGCGTACCCTGGGCATCCCGGCGCTGCGCGACGTGACCGACCTCGCTGGCGCCCTGGAAGCCCTACCCGACGAGGTCAGCCGCAAGCGGGTCCGCCACGTGGTGACCGAGAACCAGCGGGTACTCGACACCGTCGAGCTGCTCCGCGCCGGCCGGTACAACGAGATCGGGCCGTTGTTGACCGCCTCGCACGCCTCCATGCGCGACGACTACGAGATCACCGTGCCGGAGGTGGACACGGCCGTCCCGGCCGCCCTCGACGCGGGTGCCTACGGCGCGCGGATGACCGGCGGCGGCTTCGGCGGCTGCGTCCTCGCGCTGGTCGACGCGGCGGCCGCCGACGCGGTCGGTACCGCCGTCGCCAAGGCCTTTGCCGAGGCCGGGTTCACCGCGCCGACGGCGTTCTCCGCGGTACCCAGCGGCGGCGCGACGCGGGTCAGCTGACCCGGCCGGGTCAGGCGGCTTCGACGATCATGCCGGCGCCGACCGTCCGGTTGGTCGTCTCGTCGATGACGATGAACCCGCCGGTGGTGCGGTTGCGCCGGTACTCGTCGGCCAGCAGCGGTACCGTGGTCCGCAGCCGTACCCGGCCGATCTCGTTGAGCCGCAGGCTGTCCGCGGACTCGTCGCGGTGCAGGCTGTTCACGTCCAGCCGGTAGTGCAGTTGCCGGACGACCGCGCGGGCCGCCCGGGTGGTGTGCTTGATGGCGTACTTGGCACCGACCGCCATCGGCCGGCTCTCGTCCATCCAGCACAGCATCGCCTCGATGTCCTGCGCGACGGCGGGCTGGTTGTGCGGCCGGCAGATCAGGTCGCCGCGGGACACGTCCAGCTCGTCGGCCAGGCGGATGGTCACGGACATCGGCGGGTACGCCTCGTCGACCGGGCCGTCGGCGGTGTCGATCGCGGCGATCCGGGTGGTGAACCCGGACGGCATCACCATCACCTCGTCGCCCGGCTTCAACACCCCCGAGGCGACCTGCCCGGCGTACCCGCGGTAGTCGGTCACCTGGGTCGACTGCGGCCGGATCACGAACTGCACCGGGAACCGCACGTCGACGAGGTTGCGGTCGGACGCGATGTGCACGTGTTCGAGATGATGGAGGAGCGACGGCCCGTCGTACCAGGGCATGTTCGCCGAGCGGGTCACGATGTTGTCCCCGTGCAGCGCCGAGATCGGGACGACCGTCAGGTCCGGCGCCTCCAGCTTCATCGCGAAGCAGGAGAACTCGTCGGCGATCTTCTCGAAGACCCCCTGCGAGTGGTCGACGAGGTCCATCTTGTTGACGCATAACACCATGTGCGGTACCCGCAGCAGCGAGCACAGGAACGCGTGCCGCCGGGACTGCTCCACCAGCCCCTTGCGCGCGTCGACCAGGATCAGCGCCAGGTTGGCGGTGGACGCCCCGGTCACCATGTTGCGGGTGTACTGGATGTGCCCCGGGGTGTCGGCGATGATGAACTTCCGCCGCGGGGTGGCGAAGTACCGGTACGCGACGTCGATCGTGATGCCCTGCTCCCGCTCGGCGCGCAGGCCGTCGGTGAGCAGCGCCAGGTTGGTGTACTCGTCGCCGCGCGAACGGGAGGTGGCCTCGACCGCCTCCAGCTGGTCGGTGAAGATCGACTTGGAGTCGTAGAGCAGCCGGCCGATCAGCGTGGACTTGCCGTCGTCGACCGAACCGGCGGTGGCGAACCGCAACAGGTCCACTTAGAAGTACCCCTCCCGCTTGCGGTCTTCCATCGCGGCCTCGGAGAACTTGTCGTCCCCGCGGGTCGCGCCGCGCTCGGTGATCCGGGTCGCGGCGACATCGGCGATCACCTTGTCGATCGTGTCCGCGTCGGACTTCACCGCGGCGGTGCAGGAGGCGTCGCCGACGGTGCGGTAGCGCACCTGCTCGACGAACGCGTGCTCGCCCGCACGCCGCGGGAGGTACTCGTTGACCGCGTAGAGCATGCCGTCGCGGTCGACCACCTCGCGTTCGTGGGCGAAGTAGATCTCCGGCAGGCCGACCTGCTCGCGCGCGACATAGTGCCAGATGTCCAGCTCGGTCCAGTTGGACAGCGGGAACACCCGGATCGACTCCGCGGCGTGTACCCGGCCGTTGTACAGGCTCCACAGTTCCGGCCGCTGGTTCTTGGGGTCCCACTGGCCGAACTCGTCGCGGAAGCTGAACACCCGCTCCTTCGCGCGGGCCTTCTCCTCGTCGCGCCGGGCGCCGCCGAACAGCGCGTCGAAGCGGTACTTCTCCACGGCGGCGAGCAGCACCGGGGTCTGGATCCGGTTGCGCAGCCCGTCCGGCGGCTCGCGGACCAGCCCGGCCTCCAGCGCCTCCGGTACCGAGGCGACCACGAGCTGTACCCCCAACTCGGCCACCCGGCGGTCGCGGAAGTCCAGTACCTCCGGGAAGTTGTGCCCGGTGTCCACGTGCATGACCGGGAACGGGATCCGGGCCGGGGCGAACGCCTTCTCCGCCAGGCGGAGCATGACGATCGAGTCCTTGCCGCCGGAGAACAGCAGGACCGGGCGCTCGAACTCGGCCATCACCTCGCGCATGACGAAGATGCTCTCCGCTTCGAGCGCATCCAGATGCGAGACGCGGTAGGTGGGCTGGTTCATAACGGGCAACCCTATCGTGCCTATCGTGCTGACAACCTCTGGCTGGAAGCCGCTTCGACAAGCTGCGCGGCTGACAACCTCTGACTGGAAGCCGCTTCGACAAGCTGCGCGGCTAGCGGACCCCGGCCAGAGCGGCGAGCAACCGCGGCGCCAGGTCCTTGCGGCAGACCACGATGTCCGGGAGCAGCGGATCCGCTCGATTGTATGCCAATGCCGAGCCGTCGATCCGGCTCGCGTGCAGCCCCGTGGCCAGCGCCACAGCGACCGGGGCGGCCGAGTCCCACTCGTACTGGCCGCCGGCGTGGACGTAGCCGTCAACGTCGCCGGCGATCACCGCTGCGATCTTGGCGCCGGCTGAGCCCATCGGTACCAGGTCGGCGCCGAGCCGGTCGGCGACCTCGCTCAGGAAGGCCGGGGCGCGGGTCCGGCTGACCGTGAGGCGCAGCCGGCCGCCCGCGGCGGCGTCCGGCGACATCGGCGGGTACCCGGGTGGGAAGTCGGTGGCGAGCACCCGGTGCTGGGCGGGCAGCGCGACGGCTGCCGCCGCGAGGTGGCACGGGGCGGTGGAGGTGCGCGCCCAGAGCGCGATGTGTACCGCCCAGTCGGCGCGGCCGGACTCGCCGAACTCCCGGGTACCGTCGAGCGGGTCGACGATCCAGACGCGCTCGGCGGTCAGCCGGGCGGGATCGTCGCGTACCCCCTCCTCGGACAGCACCTCGTCACCCGGCCGCCAGCGCGCCAGGGCCGTGATGATCAGGTTGTGCGCGTGTTTGTCCCCGACCGCGCGCAGCTCAGACGATCGCTGGTCGGGCGCCGCTCCGACAGGCTTCGCGGCTGCGGGGTCGGCGTGGCCGTGTTCGGCGCGCAGGTCGCACAGCAGCGCGCCGGTCTGTTCGGCCAGCCAGCGGGCGAAGGCGCCGTCCACGGCCGGTGGCATCAGTAGGCTCCGGAGGCTCGGCACACCGCGGACAGGGTGCGCAGGAGGATGACCAGATCGAGGGAGAACGACCAGTTCTCCACGTACCGCAGGTCCAGCTTGACCGCCTCCTCGAAGGGCAGGTCGGAACGGCCGGAGACCTGCCACAGCCCGGTCAGGCCGGGCCGGACGGCGAGGCGGCGGCGCACGTCGTCGGGGTAGACGGCGACCTCCTCCGGCAGCGGCGGGCGGGGACCCACCAGGGACATCTGGCCCAGCAGCACGTTCATCAGCTGCGGCAGCTCGTCGAGCGAGAACCGGCGCAGCAGGCGACCGACCCGGGTGACGCGAGGGTCGTCGCGCATCTTGAACAGCACGTCGTCATAGTCGTTCAGGTGACGCAGCCCGGCCAACCGAGCGGGGGCGTCGCGGTACATGGTGCGGAACTTGTGCATCACGAACTCGCGACCATCCTTGCCGACCCGGACCTGCCGGAACAGTACCGGTCCGGGTGAACCCAGGGCGACCGCGAGGGCGAGGACGGCGAGCGCCGGGGCCAGCGCCGCCAGCAGCACGACGGCGGCGAGCCGGTCGATGAGCGCCTTGAGCAGCCGGCCCGGCCCGGAGAGGTTCGGGTGCTCGACGTGCAGCATGGGCAGGCCGTCGACCGGGCGGATGGTGGTCCGGCCGCCGGCCACGTCGACCAGCGAGCTGGCCACGATCAGGTCCACGTCGTCGCGCTCCAGCCGCCAGGCCAGCCGGCGCAGGGTCGGCCCGTCCAGCTCCGGGCAGGACAGCACGATCACGGTGTCCGCGCGGGCCGCCCGTACCGCGTGGCCGACCTCCTCGAACGTGCCGTACACCGGCAGCCCGACCCGGCCGTCGTGGCGGGGCGGCAGGCAGCAGCCCACGACGTCCAGCCCGTGGTACCGCTCGCGGCGCAGCTGCCGGGTGACCGCGACGACGGCCAGCTCGTGCCCGACCACGACCACCCGGCGCAGGCAGGCGCCGTTGCGCCGGGCCCGGTGCAGGCGCTTGCGCAGGGCGAAGCGCAGCGCGATCCCGGTCAGCGTGGCGAGCGGCAGGGCCACCACCACGTACCCGCGGGCCAGCCGGATCTCGAAGGCGTAGGACACGATCGCGACGCCGGCGGTCAGGCTCATGCCGGCGCGCAGGATCCGCTGGTACTCGTCGGTGCCGACGAACAGGAACCGCCGCTCGTAGGCCCGGCTGAGCGCCAGGGCGAGCACGAACCCCAGCGGCAGCAGCGCCGACAGGACGAGGTACCCGCGGTTGTATGGTGTGACGTCGTTGCCGAACCGGACCCCGAACGCCATCCCGCCGGCGGCGAGCCCGACGGCGAGATCGGCGAGCAGCAGGACGGCGACGTACCGCGCCTCCCAGGCCTGCTCGCGGTGGCGCGGGGCGGCATGCCGCCATCTCCGTGGAGGGCCGGTCGGCACCAGCGGCGCCGGCGCGTCGACCGGGACCACGCTGATCGGAGCGGGCAGCGTCCCTTGGTCCCGCACCGATTCCCCCTCACGCGCCCGGCCATGGTGTCAGCCGTTACAACGCGCAAGAAATCAGGGCGTCACGGACCTACGCCGCATGATAGGTGTTCTGCGACCATTCCAGGCCGCGGGCGATGAGCGCCTCAGTCGCGTCGGCCGCCCGGTCGACGAGGAACTCCAGCTCCTTGCGCTCCGCGGCGGAGAAGTCCGACAGCACGTAGTCGGCCGGATCCTGGCGGCCCGGCGGTCGCCCGATGCCGAACCGTACCCGCAGGTAGTCCTTGCCGCCGAGTGAGCCGGACATCGACCGCAGCCCGTTGTGCCCGCCCTCGCCGCCACCCAGCTTGAGCCGCAGCTGCCCGTACGGGATGTCCAGGTCGTCGTGTATCGCGACGACCTGGTCCAGCGGCACCTTGTAGAACTGGCGCAGCGCGGCGACCGGGCCGCCGGACAGGTTCATGTACGTCATCGGCTTGGCGAGGACCACCCGCGGCGCCTCGGCGCCGAGGCCGAGCCGGGCCTCGGCGACCTGGGCGTGCGCGCGACGGTGCCGGCTGAACTTCGCGCCGAGCCGCCCGGCGAACAGATCGACCACCATGAACCCGACATTGTGCCGGTTCTTCGCGTACTCCGTCCCCGGATTACCCAGCCCGATGACGAGCCACGGCTCGTTCACGCCGGCTCCTCGGGTCAGGCCTGGACGGTCTCAGCTTCCGCGGTTTCGGCGGCTTCCGCAGCCTCGGCGGTCGGCGCGGCCTCGGCGACCTCACCCTCCATCTCGGCGGCGGTCGGTGCGGCGGCCACGACCGCGACCACCAGATCGGGGTCGGCGGCCAGCTCGACGCCGTCGGGCAGCTTGATCTCGCCGGCGGTCACCCGGGTACCGGCCTCCAGGCCCTCGACCGAGGCCTCCAAGGTCTCCGGCAGGCGGGTCGCGTCGGCCAGCACCGCGAGCCGGTCGTGCTCCAGCATGACCAGCGTGTTCCGGCCCGCCTCGCCGCCCAGGACGACGCGTACCTCGATGGTGACCTTCTCGCCCCGCTGCACGATCAGCAGGTCCACGTGGTCGAAGGTGTCCTTGATCGGGTCGCGCTGGATCGCCTTGGCCAGTGCGAGGACCTTCGTGCCGTCGGAGACCTCGATGTCGAAGACCTGGCTCGTGCCGCCGTGGCGGATCGCCGCCGCGAACTCCCGCGCGGGCAGCGCGATGTGCTTGGGCTTCTCGCCGTGGCCGTACAGCACGGCGGGCACCTTGCCGGCCCGGCGGGTACGCCGGGCACCACCCTTGCCGAACTCGGTGCGGGGCTCGGCGCTGATACGGACCTCGGACACGGGGTAACACCTTCCGTCTAGCTCTGTGCTGCATAAGAGTCGACTACGGTGCTCGGGCGAGGGGCGGCGGGCAGGCTGCTTGATCAGGTACCCGTGCCCGGAGCACCGCGTCGATCACGGCGCCTCGGCCGGCCGTCCGCAGGCGGCCCGCTGGGCACCCTCGCCGTGGCAACCGCACCAGCTTACCCGAGGGCCCGGCCGACACGGGCGCGGGGGCTGAGCTAGCTGGCGCTCGCTCCGCTCGCGCGGCCCCGACGCTCCTCAGGCGACGTCTTCCCTCCTCGCTGCGCTCGTCAGTCCAGACGCCACCCGCCTCGGAGGCTGAGCTAGCTGGCTCAGCTCAACCCGCCGAACAGCGTGGTGACCGAGCCGTCGTCGAAGACCTCGCGGATCGCGCGGGCGATCAACGGCGAGATCGACAGTACCGTGATCTTGTCGAGCCGCTTCTCCGGTGGCAGCGGCAGCGTGTTGGTGACGACCACCTCGCTGATCCGGCTGTTCTTCAGGCGCTCGGTCGCGGGGTCGGAGAGCAGCGCGTGGGTGGCCGCGACGATGACGTCGGCGGCGCCGGAGTCGAAGAGGATCTCGGCCGCGCGGGCGATGGTACTCCCGGTGTCGATCATGTCGTCGACGATCAGCGCGACCCGCCCCTCCACCTCGCCGACTACCCGGTTCGCGACCACCTGGTTGGGCTTGAGCGGGTCGCGGGTCTTGTGGATGAAGGCCAGCGGGCACCCGCCCAGCCGGTCGGTCCAGCGCTCGGCCACCCGGACCCGGCCGGAGTCCGGGGCGACCACGGTGAGCGGCCGCCCGGCGTACCGCTCCTGCACGTACCCGGCCAGCGCGTCCATCGCGAACAGGTGGTCCACCGGACCGTCGAAGAAGCCCTGGATCTGTGCCGTGTGCAGGTCGACGGTGAGGATCCGGTTGGCGCCCGCCGTCTTGTACAGGTCGGCGACCAGCCGCGCGGAGATCGGCTCGCGGCCGCGGTGCTTCTTGTCCTGGCGGCCGTACGGGTAGAACGGCAGTACCACGGTGATCCGCTTGGCCGAGCCACGCTTCAGCGCGTCGACCATGATCATCGATTCCATCAGCCATTGGTTCACCGGCTGGCACATCGACTGCACCACGAACGCGTCGCTGCCCCGGACCGACTCCTTGTACCGCACGAAGATCTCGCCGTTGGCGAACTGGTACGCGTCGGTCGGGGTCGGCGCGACCCCGAGGAACTCGCCGATCTCCTCGGCCAACTCCGGGAACGCCCGCCCGGAGAAGAGCATCAGGCTCTTCTTGCTCTCGCCTATGATGCTGCCCATCGGCTCGGTGCTCCCTACCTCGAGTCGGTGTGCCGGAGATGACCGCGCCGACGACCTGCCTACTCGCTTGCAGTATCGCTCTGCGGCGGCTGCTCTGCATTTTCCCGCGCGCGCGCCGCCGCCTCCGCCGCCGCGGTACCCGGGCGGCGCTGCTCGACCCAGCGCGGGAAGATGCGCTGCGGGCCGCCGGACACCGCGAGCGCGCCGGGCGGGACGTCGCGGCGCACGACGGTACCGGCACCGGTGTACGCCCCGTCGCCGACCTCGACCGGGGCGACGAACATGTTGTCCGCGCCGGTACGGGCATGCGACCCGATCACCGTGCGGTGCTTGGCCACCCCGTCGTAGTTGACGAACACCGTGGCGGCGCCGATGTTCGTGTACTCGCCGATGGTGGCGTCGCCGACGTAGCTCAGGTGGGGCACCTTGGTACCGGTGCCGATCTGGGCGTTCTTGGTCTCCACGAAGGTACCGATCTTGCCGGCCTCGCCGAGTACCGTCCCCGGGCGCAGGTAGGCGTACGGCCCGACCGACGCCCCGGCCCCGATCCGCGACGCCGAACCGTGCGTGCGCACCACCGCGGCCCGCGCGCCGACCTGCACGTCGGTCAGCATGGTGTCCGGGCCGACCAGCGCGCCCTCCTCGACGACCGTCGCACCGCGCAACTGGGTGTTCGGCTCGACGACCACGTCGCGGTCCAGCGTGACGGTCACGTCGATCCACGCCGTCGTCGGGTCGACGATGCTGACCCCGGCCCGCATCCAGTCCTCGTTGACCCGGTCCCGCAGCAGCGCGCGGAGCTGGGCGAGCTGGACCCGGTCGTTGACGCCGAGCGCCTCGTCCGGGTCGTCCGTGCGATGCGTCGCTACCCGGTGACCGGCTGCGACGAGCAGCCCGAGGACGTCGGTCAGGTACTCCTCGCCCTGGTCGTTGTCGGTCGACAGCTTGGCCAGCGCGTCGCGCAGCAGGGCGGCGTCGAACGCGTACGCCCCCGCGTTGATCTGCCGGATCAGCCGCTCGTCCGGGCCGGCGTCGCGCTCCTCGACGATGCGCTCCAGCCCGGCCGGGCCGGTGATGATCCGGCCGAGGCCGGTCGGGTCGGCCACCTCGGCAGTGAGCAGCGTGGCCGCGTACCCGCCGGCCTCGTGCCGGTCGACCAGCGCGGCGAGCGTCTGCGCCCGCAGCAGCGGCAGGTCGCCGTTCAGCACGACCACCGTGCCCGGCGCGTCGGCCGGCAATGCGATCCGCACCGCATGCCCGGTGCCGTGCTGCTGCTCCTGGAGGACCGCCTGCGCATCCGGGGCGGTCACCGCGAGGTGCGCGCGTACCTGGTCGGCACCGTTCCCGACGACCACCAGGGTCCGCTCGGCGGACAGCGGCGCCGCCGCGGCGAGCACGTGCCCGAGCAGTGTGCGGCCGAGCAGCCCGTGCAGCACCTTCGGTAACGCCGACTTCATCCGCTTGCCCTCGCCGGCGGCGAGCACGATGACGGTGCGGGACATGGCATGAGCTCCGTTTCGCGTCGGCAGGTGCGCCGGGGCCATGGTAGCCGCGTCCCCGCGAGGGCTCTGCCCCGCGGACCCCGGAAGCAGCGCCGGCTCCGCCGGCACCTCGCCGTCCCGGGGGAACGCGGGGGCGAAGCCCCCGCGCGGAACCGCCCAGGCCCCGGTGACCGGCAGCTTCCCGTCCGCGCGCCGCCGCCGGCAGGTCGACTTCGCGCTCTCCGGCATTGGCAGCTTAGGGCTCCCGGGAGAGGACTCGAACCCCTACAACGGGGACCAAAACCCCGCGTCCTGCCATTAGACGACCCGGGACGGCGCTTATACTTTACCGAACACCCGTCGCTCACCTGTTCGCCATTCCCCGTACCTGGGAATCTACGGTACCGTAGGTTACGGTAACGTAGGCGTAGTTAATCGACCAGGAGGTGCCACGATGTCGAATGCCCTGCTCGAACAGTCCCCCGCTCCCCACGGCGGACCGAAGCCGTTGACGGAAGGCACGCAGTCGCCCGGGATCCTGATCGGCCTCTGGGCGTTTGTGGTCATCCCGTTCGTGGCGCTGATCGCCGCCGTACCGGTCGCCTGGGGCGGCTGGCTGAGCTGGACCGACGTCGTGATCGCCCTGATCTGCTACATGACCGCCGGGCTGGGCGTGACGGTCGGCTTCCACCGGTACCTCACCCATGGGTCCTTCAAGGCGAAGCGCTGGCTACGGATCACCCTGGCGATCGCCGGCTCGACGGCGTTGCAGGGCGAGGTCATCCAGTGGGTGGCCGACCACCGGCGCCACCACGCGTACTCCGACATGGAAGGCGACCCGCACTCACCCTGGCGGTTCGGTACCAGCTTCTGGGCGCTGAGCAAGGGGCTGTTCCACGCCCACATGGGCTGGCTCTTCCAGCGGGAGCTGTCCAACCGGGCGCGGTTCGCCCCGGATCTGATGGCCGACAAGGACATCCGGCGCATCGACCGGTTCTTCCCACTGATCACGGCCGCCTCGCTGCTCGCCCCCGCGGCAGCCGGTGGGCTGATCACCTGGTCGTGGCAGGGCGCGCTGACCGCGTTCTTCTGGGCCGGACTGGTACGGGTATCGCTGCTGCACCACGTGACCTGGTCGATCAACTCGATCTGCCACGTTTACGGTGAACGCCCGTTCGAGCTTCGTGAGGGCGACAAGGCCGCCAACTTCTGGCCGCTGGCGGTCCTGTCCTTCGGGGAGAGCTGGCACAACCTGCACCACGCCGACCCGACCTGCGCCCGGCACGGCGTACTGCGCGGGCAGGTCGACTCGTCGGCGCGGCTGATCTGGATCTTCGAGAAGCTCCGGTGGGTCTACGACGTGCGCTGGCCGAAGCCGGACCGGATCGCGGCAAAACTCGCACCATCCCCCGGTGACTGAGGCTTCGGCGCCGAAGCCGTCCCGGGTCCGGATGTCGGCGACCCAGCGTCGCGAGCAGCTCATCACGATCGGCCGCCAGTTGTTCGCCGAACGGGGCTTCGACGCGACCTCGGTCGAGGAGGTCGCCGTCCGGGCCAAGGTCTCCAAGCCGGTCGTCTACGAACACTTCGGCGGCAAGGAGGGCCTGTACGCGGTCGTGGTGGACCGGGAGGTACGGGCGCTGCTCGACCGGCTGACCGCCGCGCTGACCGCCGGGGACCCGCACGAGCTGCTCGAACAGGCCGCCCTCGCGCTGCTGGACTACATCGAGGCGGAGACCGACGGGTTCCGGGTCCTGGTCCGCGAGTCCCCGGTGCTGTCCGCGACGGGCAGCTTCTCCAGCGTCCTCAACGACGTCGCGCACCAGGTCGAGCACATCCTCGGCGCCGAGTTCGAGGCGCGCGACTACGACCCGCGCCTCGCCGAGCTGTACTCGCAGGCCCTCGTCGGCATGGTGGCGCTCACCGGGCGCTGGTGGCTCGAGGTGCGCAAGCCCCGCAAGGAGACGGTCGCCGCGCACCTGGTGAACCTCGCCTGGAACGGACTCTCCCACCTGGAGAATAAGCCCGCCCTGCTCACCCGCCGGCCGCGCTGAGCGGCGCTCCGCTGGTTCGCCGCGCCTCCTCGGCCCGGACCTGCTCGACCGGCCCGACCCGGGTGTACAGGCCGGCGACGTAGAGCACCAGTCCGATGACGAACGACACGACGCACTTGGTGACGTTGTAGTTGAACACGTTCAGGTCGGTCTGCAGCAGGGCCAGCATGAACATGCCGACGACCAGGAAGGCCAGGCCGCCGAACAGGTTCAGGACGTGGTCCCAGTTGTGGTTGACGATGATGCCGACCAGGACGACCGCGCCGACCAGGATGGACAGCACCGAGAACGCCAGGTTGGTCCGCAGCCCGAGCGCCTGGATGTCGTCCCGGGAGAAGAACCCGTGGCCCCAGCCGACCGCGAGCCCGACGACCCCGTACGCGAGGACGTAGAGGGCGGTCAGGGCGGCCAGGAACCGGTACAGCCCGCGGTACCGGTGGTTGGTGGGCAGGTGCAGCAACATGCGCATGCCCCCGATGTTCCTCCCATTTGAGCGGGCGAAACGTCAAACCTGGCGATGTGCTCCCGAGTCGGTACCGGTCCGGCCGTAGAGGCCGGCGGCGAACACGATGGTGCCCAGCACGAACGACACGACGCAGTTGGTCATCGAGAATCCGAGGAAGTTCAGGTCGGTCCGCAGCAGGCCCAGCATGAGCATTCCGACCGCCATGAACAGCAGGCCGCCCAGGAGGTTGACCAGGTGGTCGAGGTTGCGCCCGACGACGGCGCAGACCACGAGCACGGCGCCGCTGACGATGGACAGCCAGGCGAAGGCGAGGTTGGTCCGCAGGCCGAGTACCCACGGCAGGTGGTCCTGCGCGAACGCCGCGGTACCCCAGGTCCGCGCGGAGCCCACGATCCCGAACAGCAGGATGTACCCGCCGGCCAGGGCGGCGAGGATGCGGTACAGCGGGCGCAGCGGGTGGTTGACGGGAAGATGCGTGAGCATGGTCAGGATTCTGCCGCATGCCCGTCAGGCGTCGCCGACCCGGTCGGCGAGGACGAGCCAGGCGTCCTCGGTGCGCACCCGCTGCTCCCGTACCGCCCGAAGTTCGGCGTCCAGCGCGCTGACCTTCTCGTAGTCGGTGGCGTGCGTCGCCAGGTCCTCGTGCAGCCGTAGCTCGCGCTCCTCCAGCTTCCCGACCTGCCGCTCCAGCCGGGCCAGCTCCTTCCTGGCCGCCCTGAGCTGGGCAGCGTCGGAGGGTACCGCGGAGCGCGGTGCAGCCGTCGCAGGTGCCGAAGGCAGTCTGGACACGTACTCGTCGACCCCGCCGGGTAGGTGGGTCAGGTGGCCGTCGCCGAACATGCCGTACACGGTGTCGGCGACCCGCTCCACGAAGTACCGGTCGTGGCTGGCCACGATCAGCGTGCCGGGCCAGGAGTCCAGCAGGTCCTCCAGCGCCGCGAGGGTATCGGTGTCCAGGTCGTTGGTCGGCTCGTCGAGCAGCAGCACATTGGGCTCTCCGGCGAGCAGGCGGAGCAGTTGCAGCCGGCGCCGCTCCCCGCCGGACAGGTCGGCGACCGGCGCCCACAGCCGCTTGTCGGTGAACCCGAACACCTCGGCGAGCTGCGCGGCGGACAGTTCGCGCCGGCCGAGTACCACCCGGCGGGCGATCTCCTCGACGGCGTCCAGGACGCGCAGGTCTTCAGGCAGCTCGGTCAGCTCCTGGGAGAGGAAGGCGGGACGGACCGTCGAGCCGACCGTGACCTTGCCGGCGGCCGGCGCGAGCGCCCTGGTGAGTACCCGCAACAGCGTGGTCTTACCGGTGCCGTTGGCCCCCACGATCGCGATCCGGTCGCCGGGCCCGACGTGCCAGGGCAACGCGAACGTCGGCCAGCTCGTAGACCTGCCTGCGCAGCCGGGCGGTCGCCAACCGGACGAGGACACCGCGTCGCGCGGTGTGGGTACGTCGGCGATCAGCGCGTTGGCCGCCTCGATGCGGAACCTCGGCTTGCTCGTCCGGGCTTGTGGCCCCCGGCGCAGCCAGGCGATCTCCTTGCGGAGCAGGTTCTGCCGGCGCGCCTCCGCGGCCGCCTCCTGGGCCGCCCGCTCGGCCCGGGCCAGTACCCATGCGGTGTACCCGCCCTCGTAGGCCCGAACTGTGCGGTCGGCGACCTCCCAGGTGCGGGTGGACACCGCGTCGAGGAACCAGCGGTCGTGCGTCACGACGACCAGCGCGCCCTTCCGCGCCCGCAGATGCCCGGCGAGCCAGGCGATGCCGGCGACGTCGAGGTGGTTCGTCGGCTCGTCGAGTACCAGCAGGTCGAAACCCCGGACCAGCAGGGCGGCCAGCGCGACCCGGCGCCGCTCGCCGCCGGACATCGGGCCGAGCGGCTGGTCCAGACCCAGCCCCGGCATGCCGAGCCCGGTCAGCACGGTGCGGATCCCGGCGTCGCCGGCCCACTCGTGCTCGGCGGCGAAGGCCGCCGGCAGCCAGGCGGAACCGAGCACGACATCGCGAACCGTGCCGGTAAGGTCCAGTGCCTGCGGCAGCGCCAGGACCCGCAGGTCCCGCCGGTGCGTGACGCGGCCCTCGTCCGGCTCGTCCGCCTTCGTGATCAACCGCAGCAGGGTCGACTTACCGGCGCCGTTGAGCCCGACGACACCGATCCGATCGTCGTCCTCGATGCCGGCGGAGACCTCGGTCAGCAGGGGGCCGACGCCGCCGTACCCCTTGGCCACCCGGTCCAGGTTGACGATGTTCGGCACGTCAGACCACCCGGGCACCGGCCACCGGGCCGGTGGCGGTCAGCGCGGTGCGGCACGTGTCGCTGTCGGACAGTTCGGTGGCGAGCGCGCTGGCGTGGCCGGCGTCGCGGGCGAGGAACAGGCAGGTCGGGCCGGATCCGGAAACCATCGCCGCGAGCGCGCCGGCCTTCTGCCCGGCGGCGAGGGTACCGGCCAGGCTCGGGCGCAGGGACAGCGCGGCGGCCTGCATGTCGTTGCCGAGCGCGGCGGCCAGTACCGCCGGATCGCGCTGGCGCAGCGCGCCGAGCAGTTCGTCGGGCGCCCCGAGCGGGGCCTCGGCCGCGCCGCGGTCGCGCAGCCGGTCCAGTTCGGCGTAGACCGCCGGGGTGGACAGGCCCACCTCGGCGATCGCGACGACCCAGTGCCAGGTGACCGGCCGGGCGAGGACCGGGCTGACCGTATCACCCCGGCCGGTGCCCAGCGCAGTGCCGCCGTGGACGAGGAACGGCACGTCGGAGCCGACCCGCGCGGCAATCTCGCCCAGCTCGTCCCGGGACAGGCCGGTACCCCACAGCGCGTCGCAGGCGACCAGCGCGGCGGCCGCGTCGGCGCTGCCACCGGCCAGGCCACCCGCGACCGGGATCTGCTTGCGCAGGTGCAGCCGCGCCCGCGGCGATACCCCGGTCGCCTCGGCCAGTTCCCGGGCGGCGCGCAGGACGAGGTTGGCGCCGTCCAGCGGCAGGATGCCGGCGCCCTCGCCCTCCATGGTCAGCGTCAACTGGTCGCCCCGCCGCGCGGTCACCTCGTCGTAGACGGCGATCGCGTGATAGACGGTCGTCACTTCGTGGTACCCGTCGGGGCGCAGCGCACCGACCGCGAGGTGCAGGTTGACCTTTGCCGGTACCCGCACCTTCACCGGACCGGACGCCGCGAAGCGCGGGCGCCCTTCCTCGAACAACGCTTCGGTCATCGCTGCGCCGCCACGGCCGCGAACTGTTCCACGGTGAGCGATTCCCCCCGCGCGCCCGGGTCGACGCCCGCGGTGGTGAGGATCCGCGCGGCCGCGTCCGGCCCGCCCGCCCAGCCGGCGAGCGCGGCCCGCAGCGTCTTGCGCCGCTGCGCGAACGCCGCGTCGACCACCGCGAAGACCGCCGCGCGGTCGATGTCCGCGGGCGGCTGCCGGGCCGTGAAGGCCACCAGCCCCGAATCCACGTTCGGTACCGGCCAGAAGACGCCGGGCGGCACCCGGCCCGCCGGGCGGGCCTGCGCGAACCAGGCGAGCTTCACCGTCGGTACCCCGTAGACCTTCGAGCCGGGCGCCGCGGTGAGCCGGTCGGCGACCTCCTTCTGCACCATCACCAGCCCGTGCCGCAGCGTCGGTACCGTCGCCAGCAGGTGCAGCACAACCGGTACCGCCACGTTGTACGGCAGGTTGGCCACCAGCGCGGTCGCGCCGGCCACCTCGTCGGCGTGCAGGCGCAGCGCGTCGCGGTGCAGCACGGTGAGCTTGTCCGCGTGCTCGGGCGCCCGCTGCTTCACGGTCTCCGGCAACTGCGCGGCCAGCGCCGGATCGATCTCCACGGCGGAGACGTGTGCGACGGCGGGCAGCAGTCCGAGGGTGAGCGAGCCGAGGCCCGGCCCGACCTCCAGCACGTCGTCGGCCGGGTCGAGCGCGGCGGCGGCCACGATGCGGCGCACCGTGTTGGCGTCGTGCACGAAGTTCTGGCCGAGCCGCTTGGTCGGGCGCAGGCGCAACAGGGCCGCGAGATCACCGATCTCCGTCGGCCCCAGAAGGCCCCTCACGCGCGCCAGCTCCCGAAGACCCGCTCGCCGGTCGCCGAGATTCCCGCGCAGACCTCGTCGAGGTCGGCCTCCTTGGCGGCGGCCAGCGCGCGGACGGTCAGCGGGATCAGGTACGGCGCGTTGGGCCGGCCCCGGTACGGCATCGGCGTCAGGTAGGGCGCGTCGGTCTCCACGAGGAGCTGGTCGAGCGGGGTCGCCCTGGCCGCCTCCCGCAGCTGCGGCGCGTTCTTGAAGGTGACGGTACCGGCGAACGACAGCACGTACCCGCGCTTCACGCACTCGACCGCGAACGCCTCGTCGCCGGAGAAGCAGTGCAGCACGACGCCGTCCGGCGCGCCTTCGTCGTCGAGTACCCGCAGCACGTCCGCGTGGGCGTCGCGATCGTGGATGACGAGGGCCTTGCCGGTGTCCTTGGCGATCTGGACGTGCGCCCGGAAGCTGCGCTCCTGCGCCGCGCGGCCGGCCTCGCCGGTGCGGTACCGGTCCAGGCCGGTTTCGCCGATACCGCGTACCCGCTCCTGGCCGGCCAGGCCCTCGATGACCCGCAGCGCCTCGTCGAGGTCGGCCAGCCGGGGCGCCTCGTTCGGGTGCAGCGCGACGGTCGCGAGCACCGCCGGCTGCGCCGCGGCCAGCGCCGCGCTCCACCGCGACGACTCGACGTCGACCCCGACCTGCACCAGCCGGGTCACCCCGACCGCGCGGGCCGCCTCGATACCGGCGACCGGATCGCCGCCCACGATGTCGAGGTGGGTGTGCGAGTCCAGGACCGGTACCGGCAGCGGCGCAGGTGGCGGAGGCACGGGTGTCATCGGATACCAGCATGCCAGATGCGTCGATCATCGCTCGCAGGCGACGAACCTAACCGGATGATAAGGAAGCTTCACATCCTGTTAACCATGGCGGCCCGTATCCGGCCTAGATTCGGACCGTGCGTGTGGCCTACGACGGGGCGATCTACCCGGCCGAGCCGGTCGGGCGGGGCGCCGCGTACGAACTGTTCACCGACCGGCCGGCCGACGGCTTCCTGCCGAACCCCCGGCCCGGCGCCATGGTGCCGTACCGGCGGTTCGTGCCGGGCGGCGACGTCCAGGTCGTCGAGGGCGTGCCGCCGGTACCGCCGGACGAGCCGCTGCGGGCGCCGCTGAGCCGGACGCTGAACTGGGCGACTGTCCAGCGGCTGAGCCAGGCCCCGCCGGTCGCCGACCTGGTCGCGGCGATCCGGGGCAGCGTCCGCATCCGGCCCGGTACCCGGATGGTCAAGGTGCTGTCCGCCGCGCAGCTCACCGAGTACCTGCACGGCGCGCTGCCGCGCGGCTTCTGCTACCGCGAGCACGACATCGCCCACCTGCGCACCCCGGCCGAGCTGGGCGTGCTGCGCGCCGACGGCGAAGACGCCGCTCCGGGGTCGGACGACGTCGTGTTCGCGCTGCGCTGGCGGGCCGTCGACGCGGTGGACTACGCGATCCCGTACCCGGTGGAGGTCGACGGGCTGGTCCGGATGCCGCCGCACCACCGGCTCGGGCCGGCGGTCCTGGGTACCGGCTTCGCGCCGTCGGGGCAGCACCTGATCCCCGAGTGGGTCACCGCGCAGCTCGCCGACCTGCCGCTGACCGCCCTCGCCGAGTTGATCGCGTACACCGCCGACGGTACCGAGGTCGTGCTGTACCGGTACCTGGCGGAGCAGCGGGCGTGGGGCCGGATGGTCGGGCCGCAGTGGCGGCACCTGTTCGCGCACGTTCCGGGCGTGGTACCGGAGCAGGAGTACCTCCCCCTACCGGAGACGCCGACCGTGCTCGTCGGCTGGTACCGCGGCCAGGAGTTCGGCGCGGTCGCCGACCCGCCGGCCGAGTTCCGGCTGCTCGCCAAGACGCGGGCCACCCGGTACCCGGTCGAGGCGCTCGCGCGGCGGACCCGGTACGTGCGGTGGCGGGGACAGGACTGCTCGGTGGTCCGCGACGACGGCGACTGGCTACGGGTCCGGCTGGTCCGGCCGGACGTGGAGGCGGTCGTCCGGCTGGGCGCGACCTGCCTGGAACGCGGCGTGTACGAGACCTGGGCGCCGTACCGCGAAAGCACTGCTCAGCGCAGCCACGACATCCGGTACGAACTCACCGCCCTCGTCTCCGCCTGAGCCGCTCAGCCGGTACCTCAAGAGCCTCGGCAAGGAAGACTCGCCAGGGTGTACCGGGAACGCGCCGGTCGCGCTCCCATCGACTGACCTCGTGCCGGGTGACCGTCGGGCCCCCAGGGTTTCCTTCATAGTCAACGCCGTCTCCTCCCCATCCGACCCCGCAACCGTTGTCCTCCGGCCGGGCGTGGCGTCCCCGTGGCGTGCCGGGCCCGGCCGGCCGGCGAGCGCCGCCTCTGGCGTCTCGCTGAGTGAGGTCACCGTGATTGACGAGGAATCCCTCGGTTCGCTGATCGCACGACGGCGGCAAGAACTCGGGAAGAGCCAGGATCGGCTGGCTGACCTGATGTGTGCTGTGTCGGGCAGGGCCACCGTGACCAAGAACGAGGTGTCCCGGTACGAGCGGGAGGAGCGGATCCCTACCTCGGAGTCCCTTCGATTGCTTGCTCAGGCGCTCGACATGTCCGTGGACACGTTGGAGCACGCGGCAGCGATAGCCCGTACGCACCGTCGACGAGCCCAAGCCGCTCGAGTCCTGGAGGCGGCGAATCCGATCGGCAGCCCGGCTACCGTGAATATCGCCGCCGCCGAGCGGGAGGAGGACGAGACGGAACGCCGCGAGGTGCTTCGCAGCATTGCCGCAGCCAGCCTGGTGGTGGCAGGGTGGCCGGTTGGCGCTCGACCGGGGGTCGAGCTACCCCGTCGCATCCTTCCCGAACATGCGACAGAACTCCGCGAGGCAACGAACCTCTACCGCGCCTGGGTGAGCCGGCACGGCGGCGGTCGGCTCCGGCGCGGCGTCGCGGCGCTGCTGGAACGCGCCAGCATGATGCACAGCGCTTCGACCGAGGAAGGCATGAAGTGCGAGCTGCTCCAGATCATCGCCGACCTCGCCGGGCTTGGCGCTTACATCGCCCGCGACGTGGAAGCCCACGGCGACGCCCGCGAGATGTACCGCCTCGCATTGCAAGCCGCCAAAGCAACTGAGGACCGGCATCTCGGCGGGCACCTCATCGTCCGCATGGCGGGCCACAACATCGAACTCCGGCGGCCCGGCGACACGCTGGGACTGCTCGGGGCGGCTAGGCAAGCGGCCCGTTCCGCGCTCAGCCCAGCTGAGCGGGCCAACCAACTCTGTATCGAAGCGTGGGCGAACGCGCAACGCCGTGACACCGATGCCGTCCGGCGAGCGGTGGGCCAGGCGGAGGAGGAGTTCGCCAGGCAGGACGGCACCGAGTTTGAGTCTTGGGGCAGGCAACACGTTACCGAGGCAGAGCTGTTCAGCCTGACCGGGGCGGCGTATGGCGACCTCGCCCGCGCTGACCGGCGCCACGCCAGCACCGCGATCGCGCGCCTTCAGCGAGCCTTGACCCTACGGGGCGCGGCGCACGCCCGAAACCGCACTCTGGACCTGGTGAGTCTTGCCGAGGCCTTTGTCATCGCGAATGAGCTGGACGAGGCCGGCAACGCCGCGTTCCTGGCGCTGGAACAGGTCGACGACGTCGCCTCCGGACGGCTGGCCAACCGGCTGAGCGAGGTCGGGAGAGCTTTGTCTCCGCATCGAAACAGGTCCGAACTCGTAGACGCATTCCTGTACCAGCTTCCCGTGCGGCTCTCCCGACCGCACAGCCGTGGCGGGCTTTTTTCGTAGGAAAAGGACTCCTACTCATCGCGTGCACGGCATCGTCGATGACGCCCTCGTGGCCGTCGCCGCCATACATGCCGTGGAACGACTCCGGCGGGAAGTCCAGCTGCAGGAAGTGTGCCTGCGCCGACCTCCAGCAGGCGCGCACAACCCTGTTCCTGCAGCCGTCATCCGCCCAGCCGCGCCAACTCTTCGTCCACAATGGACGGATCGAGCTTCTTGAACACCGGCTTCGGCGGGTCGAGCTTGCGACCGACCTCGACGGGCGTCGACACCCACCGGGCGCCGGCGGTGTAGTCGCCGGTCAGGACGGGGTACCCGGGGCCGCCGTCCAGATCCTCGACCTCGACGATCGACGGCATCGGCGCGTGTACCCCGGTGCCGCCGAGCAGTTCGTGGATCTTCTGTGCGGCGTGCGGGAGGAACGGGGTCAGCAGCGTGTTGCAGTCGCTGACCGCCTGCAGCGCCACGTGCAGGATCGTACCCTGCCGTACCGGATCGTCCTTGATCTTCCAGGGCGCCTGGTCTGACAGGTACTTGTTCGCCTCCGCCACCACCCGCATCGCCTCGGTGATCGCCTGCTTCTGGCGGTGCCGTTCGATCAGCCCGCCGACCGTGTCGAACGCGGTTCGCGTGCTGGTGAGCAGCGCCTCGTCGGCGTCGGTGAACACCACGGCGGGCGGGATCGCGCCGAAGTTCTTCGCCGCCATCGAGATCGACCGGTTGACCAGGTTGCCCCAGCCGGCGACCAGCTCGTCGTTGTTGCGGCGGAGGAACTCCGCCCAGGTGAAGTCGGTGTCGGTGTTCTCCGGCCCGGCCACGGCGATGAAGTAGCGCAGCGCGTCCGGGTCGTACCGGGACAGGAAGTCGCGCACGTAGATGACCACCGAGCGCGACGAGGAGAACTTGCGACCCTCCATGGTCAGGAACTCGCTGGACACCACCTCGGTGGGCAGCGCGAGCTTGCCGTACTCCCCCGGCTCGCCGCCGCGCGAGCCCTCGCCGTTGTACGCGAGCAGCTCGGCCGGCCAGATCTGGGCGTGGAAGGTGATGTTGTCCTTGCCCATGAAGTAGTACTGCCGGGCGTCCTGCGCAGCCGCCGACCACCAGCGCTGCCAGGCGGCATCGTCACCGGAGCGGCGGGCCCACTCGATCGCCGCCGACAGGTACCCGATGACCGCGTCGAACCACACGTACAGCCGCTTGTTAGGGTTGTCCACCCAGCCCGGCAGCGGTACCGGGATGCCCCAGTCGATGTCGCGGGTCATCGCACGCGGGCGGATGTTGTCGAGCAGGTTCAGCGAGAACTTCAGGACGTTGGGCCGCCAGTCGGTGCGCGTCTTCAACCACTGTGCGAGGGCGTCGGCCAGCGCCGGCAGGTCCAGGAAGAAATGCTCGGTCTCGACGAACTCCGGCGTCTCGCCGTTGATCCGCGACCGCGGGTTGATCAGGTCGGTCGGGTCGAGCTGGTTGCCGCAGTTGTCGCACTGGTCGCCGCGGGCGCTGGGGTACCCGCAGATCGGGCAGGTGCCCTCGATGTACCGGTCGGGCAGCGTGCGACCGGTCGACGGGGAGATCGCGCCATGCGTGGTCTGCTTGACCATGTACCCGTTGTCGTAGCAGGTCTTGAACAGCTCCTGCGCGACCGCGTAGTGGTTTCGCGTGGTGGTCCGGGTGAACAGGTCGTAGGACAGGCCCAGCGCGGCGAGGTCCTCGACGATCAGCCGGTTGTACCGGTCGGCCAGCTCGCGCGGCGTCACGCCCTCCTTCTCGGCCTGGACGAGGATCGGGGTGCCGTGCTCGTCGGTACCCGAGACCATGAGCACGTCGTGCCCCGCCATCCGCATGTACCGGCTGAACACGTCGGAGGGCACCCCGAAGCCGGAGACATGGCCGATGTGGCGCGGCCCGTTGGCATACGGCCAGGCAACCGCGGCGAGAACGTGGCTCATGTCGCGGCCTCGCTGCGCTCGCCCACGCCATGAGGCACGAAAACGCTGAGCCCCTGATTCGCTCGCTGACGCTCGCTCATGTCGCGGCCTCGCTGCGCTCGCCCACGCCATGAGGCACGAAAACGCTGAGCCCCTGATTCGCTCGCTGACGCTCGCTCATGGACAACCAGACTACTGACCCGGCCGGCCGACACGCGCCCGAGATCCGCCGCCCGGCCGGCCGCCCGGTGTCCAATTGCGGAATGACGGCCACGCACGGTAACCAGCCCCAGGGTGAGCAACCCGTCCCTGAGCAGGCCGGCAGCCGCCCCTGGCCGGCGCCGGGTACGGATGCCGGATGGTGGTACGGCGAGGCGCCTTCCGGGGTTCCGGTCACGCCGGCCCCGGCCCCGGCCCCGGCCGGGCGCCGTCCGGCGCCGGCCCGCCACCGCGGGCGTCGCGCCCTGCCCGCCCCGAGCGAGGCGCCCACGGCAGTCCTCGTGGTGCCGGCACCGCCACCGGTTCCGCACGCGGTCTGGGAACCCGACGACCGGGACGACTGGGCGATGCGGATCATGCGGGCCGGCCGCCGGCCGCGCGCCCTGGCCGCCGCGCCGCCCCGTCGGGTACGCGCGCCGCGGGCCACCCGCCGTCCGCTGCCCGGCCTCGCCGCTCTGGTACTGCTCGGGCTGCTGGGCGCGTTCTTCGCCTGGTTCAGCTCCGAGCCGTTGTGGCTCTCGCTGGGCCACGGCACCACGGGTACCGCGACGGTGCGCACCTGCCGCGTCCACGGCGTCGCCACGACCTGCGCCGACTTCACCGCCAACGGGGACGCGTTCCTGGCCACCGGCGTACCGCTGCTCGGCAGCGGACCGGTGGCGACCGGCGCGAAGGTCCCCGCCCGGATGGTCTCCGCGACCGGCTCGGCGGCATACACCGGAAGCGCGCCGCCGCGCTGGGTACCGAGCCTGCTCGCCGTCCTGCTGTGCGGCTTCGGCATCGCCTGGCTCACCGGCGGGTACCGGCTGCCGGGCCGCCGGACGCGGCTGTACGCGCTCCTGTTGAGCCTGGCGAGCCCGCTTCTCGTCACCGCAGGCATGCTCGCCTTCACCTGGTGACCGTTCACCCCGTGACAACGGCCTGGTAGACCTCCCGCTTGGGCAGCCCGTGCCGGCGCGCCACGAGGGCGATCGCGTCGCGGCGCGGGGTACCCCCGGCCTCGTGCCCGGCCACCTCGGCCCGCAGGCCCGCGTCGTCCGGTCGCACCGGGGCGGCCGCCGGCGCGCCAGCCACCACCAGCACACCTGGCGCCGGATCAGCGGCGGCGAGCGCGCCGAGCGGCTCGCGGAGCACCTCGGCACCGGGGCGGTACAGCGCCGCCGGCCGGTCCGCGCCAAACGCGGCCGCGAGGTCGGCCCAGGCGCCCGGCTCGACGAACACCAGCGTCCGCGGCTCGGTGGCCAGCTCCGCGAGTCGCGGCGGGGCGGGCCGCCGGTCCTCGACGCAGAACCGGTCGCAGGGCAACCCGGACAGGGCCAGCGCGGTGATCACGGCGCTCGGACCGGGCACTGCGGTCACCGGTACCCCAGCATCGAGCGCGGCCCGCACCAAGCGGTGAGCCGGGCCGGACCCGTCGGTGACCACCGCGACGGTCGCGCCGCCGCGCAGCGCTGCGAGCAGTTCGTCCTCCGGCAGGTCGGCAGGGGCGACCAGGTCCGCGCCGGCCAGCGCCGCCCGGGCCCGCTGCGACCCGGCTTCGGCGCCGCCGACCAGGATGAGCGTGCCCATAGCAACCTCCACGGGTGTCACCGGCGGCACCCGCAGCCTACGATCGCAGCGTGACTGCGGCCGTGCTGACCGAACCTGACCTGCGCGACGCCTCGGCGGCGGAGCCCGGCCGGACCCCGGTACCGGAGCTGACCCGGCGCCGGCTGGTACCCCCGATGCCCGCCGACGGTGCGCTCTCGTGGATCGCCACCGGTCTGATCACGGCCGCCGCGGCGATCATCCGGCTGGTCGGGCTGAGCAAGCCTACCGGGATGATCTTCGACGAGATCTACTACGCGCCCGAGGGCCAGGATCTGATCCACCACGGCGTGGAGTGGGACCGCGCGAACAACACCGGCGCCTTCGTGGTACACCCGCCGCTGGGCAAGTGGCTGATCGGCGGGGCGCAGGCGATCTTCGGGGAGCACGAGTTCGGCTGGCGGTTCGCCTCGGCCGTGGCCGGCATCCTCTCGGTACTGATCGTCATCCGGCTCGGCCGGCGGATGTTCCGCTCGACCGCCCTCGGCTGCGCGGCGGGCCTGTTGATGACGCTGGACGGGCTGCACTTCGTGCTGTCCCGCACGGCGCTGCTGGACATCTTCGTGATGTTCTTCGTGCTGGCCGCGTTCACCTGCCTGGTACTCGACCGGGACCAGCGGCGGCGGCGCTGGCTGCGCGCGCTGGAGGCGGGTGTGAACCCGGCCCGGGGCGGCCGGCCGGCGTTCGCGATCCCGTGGTGGCGGCTGGCCGGCGCGGTGCTGATCGGCTGCGCGATGTCGGTCAAGTGGAGCGCGCTGTGGTACATCCTGCTGTTCGGCGTGCTCGTCGTCATCTGGGAGGCCGGCGCGCGGCGCAGCGCGGGGGTACCGGCGCCGTGGCTTGACGCGCTGCGCGGCGAGCTGGGCTGGCTGGTGCTGTGCGGCGGCATCGTCCTGGCCGTGTACCTGGCGAGCTGGACCGGCTGGTTCCTCACCGATGGCGGGTACGACCGGCACTGGCTGGCGCACCAGGGCAAGTCGGAGCCGCCGATCATCGGGCCGCTGATCGACCTGTACCAGTACCACCGCGAAGCGATGAACTTCCACGACCACCTCACCACCAAACATTCGTACCAGTCGTGGCCGTGGCAGTGGCTACTGCTCGGCCGGCCGGTCGCGTTCTACTGGTCGAACGCGGGCCCGTGCGGCAGCGCCAACTGCGCGGCCGAGGTGCTGCTGCTGGGTACCCCGGTCCTGTCGTGGGCGTTCATCCCGGCGCTGGCCGGCCTCGCCTGGTTCGGCATCAGCCGGCGCGACTGGCGGGCCGGTGCCATCGGGCTCGGCGTGGCGGTCGGCATACTCCCCTGGTTCTGGTGGGAGTTCTCCGACCGCACGATGTTCTACTTCTACGTGCTGCCGGCCGAGCCGTTCCTGATCCTCGGGTTGGTATACGTCCTCGGCGCCCTGATCCGCCGGCCGGACCGGCCGGGTGTGATCCGCGCGGCCGGCGGTACCGAACTGCTCGACCCGGCCGACCGGCGCATCATGGGCGTCATCTTCGCCGCCGCGTTCGTGTTCGCGGTCGCCGTGATATTCGCGTACTTCTATCCGATCTACACCGGCTCGAACATCACCTACGAGCAGTGGCTGGCCCGCATGTGGCTGGGCAACCGCTGGATCTGACAGGCCCGCGGCTAACGCGCGTCGAACAGGGCGCCTGTACAGGCGATCCGGATCGAGTTGGCCTTCCGCTCGCGCAGGCGGTCGAGCAGTTCGAGGACCGTGCTCCCCTTGGCGACCTCGTCGTCCAGCACGATGACGTCCCGGCCGGCCACCGAGATGTTGCGGCAGATGCGATACCGGAGCTTTTCAGCTACAGCCGCTGGTTGAACCGCAGCCCTCGCAGACGTAACAGCTACCGGCCGGTCGCATCTTGGTACCGCACGTGAAGCACAGCGGCGCATCCGCGGCCTTGCCCTGTACCAGCTCCAGCAGCTCGGTCGAGGAATGCGCCTGGCTGGGAGCCGGCTTCTCCGCGGCCTTCTCCTCGACCGCCTTCTCCTTGACCTTGTCCTCGATCGGTGCCGAGGCGGCCATCGCGGCCAGGTCAACCGACGCGTCCTCGGCTGCCGTTGCCGCCCCGCTCTCCGCCCGCAACTGCGCGGCGCGCTCCTCCGCGGTGAAGATGCCCAGCTCGGCGCGGCGTTCGTACGGCAGGAAGTCCAGCGCCAGCCGGCGGAAGATGTAGTCCATCACCGAAGCCGCCATGCGGATGTCCGGATCGTCGGTCATCCCGGCCGGCTCGAAGCGCATGTTGGTGAACTTCGAGACGAACGTCTCCAGCGGCACGCCGTACTGCAGACCGATCGAGATGGCGATCGAGAACGCGTCCATCACGCCGGCGAGCGTGGAGCCCTGCTTGGACATCTTGAGGAAGACCTCGCCCAGGCCGTCGTCGGGGTACGACGAGGCGGTCAGGTATCCCTTGGCACCGCTGACCGAGAAGGACACCGTCTCGGACGGCCGCTTCTTCGGCAGGCGCTTGCGTACCGGGCGGTACTCGACGACCTTCTTCTCCACCACGGCCGGCTCAGCCGGGTTGTTCTTGGCGGCCGGTTCCTTCCTGGCCGCCGACAGCGGCTGGCCCACCTTGCAGTTGTCCCGGTAGATGGCCAGCGCCTTGAGGCCCAGCTTCCAGCCCTCGAAGTAGATCTTCTCGACGTCCTCGACGCTCGCCGACTCCGGCATGTTGACCGTCTTGGAGATCGCGCCGGAGATGAACGGCTGTACCGCCGCCATCATCCGCACGTGCCCCATCGGCGCGATCGACCGCTCCCCCATCGCGCAGTCGAACACGGGGTAGTGCTCGGGCTTCAGGCCGGGCGCGTCGATGACGTGACCGTGGTCGGCGATGTGCTCGACGATCGCCTCGACCTGCTCCTCGGGGTAGCCGATGGCGCGCAACGCCCGCGGTACCGTCTGGTTGACGATCTGCATCGAGCCGCCACCGACCAGCTTCTTGAACTTGACCAGCGCCAGGTCCGGCTCGATACCGGTGGTGTCGCAGTCCATCATCAGGCCGATCGTGCCGGTGGGCGCGAGTACCGACGCCTGCGCGTTGCGCCAGCCGCTCTTCTCGCCGAGCTGGTTGCCCAGCCGCCACTGCTGCGCCGCCTCGGCCAGCAGCGCCTTGGCGTTGGCCCCGCGGGCGCCGACCGCGTCGCTCGCGGCCGCATGCTTGCGCATCACCCGCTGGTGAGCGGTCGCGTTGCGGGCGTACCCCTCGTAGGGTCCCACCGCGCCGGCCAGCTCGGCGGAGCGGCGGTAGGCGGTGCCGGTCATGAGCGCGGTGATGCCGGCCGCGACCGAGCGCCCCTCCTCCGAGTCGTACGGCAGACCCGAGGCCATCAGCAGCGCGCCCAGGTTGGCGTACCCGATGCCGAGCTGCCGGTACGCCCGCGTGGTGGCGGCGATCTTCTGCGTCGGGAAGTCCGCGAAGCAGATCGAGATGTCCATCGCGGTGATCACCAACTCGACCGACCGGACGAACTTCGCCACCTCGAACGTCCCGTCCGCCCGCAGGAACTTCAGCAGGTTGAGCGAGGCCAGGTTGCACGAGGAGTTGTCCAGGTGCATGTACTCCGAGCACGGGTTGGACGCGGTGATCCGGCCGGTCTCCGGGCAGGTGTGCCAGTCGTTGATCACGTCGTCGTACTGGATGCCCGGGTCGGCGCACTCCCACGCCGCTTGCGCCATCTTGCGGAACAGCTCCCGCGCGTCGACGGTCTCCACGACCGAACCGTCCAGGCGGCCGCGCAGCTCGAAGCTCGTGCCGTCTTCCACCGCCCGCATGAACTCGCCGGACACCCGGACCGAGTTGTTGGCGTTCTGGTACTGCACGCTGACGATGTCCGAGCCACCGAGGTCCATGTCGAAGCCGGCGTCGCGCAACGCCCGGATCTTGTGCTCCTCGCGCGCCTTGGTCTCGATGAACTCGACCACGTCCGGGTGGTCGACGTCGAGGATGACCATCTTGGCCGCGCGCCGGGTGGCCCCGCCGGACTTGATGGTGCCGGCACTCGCGTCCGCACCGCGCATGAAGCTGACCGGGCCGGACGCGGTGCCGCCGGAGGACAGCAGCTCCCTGGACGACCGGATGCGCGACAGGTTCACCCCCGAACCCGAGCCGCCCTTGAAGATCAAACCCTCTTCCTTGTACCAGTCGAGGATCGAATCCATCGAGTCGTCCACGGCCAGGATGAAGCAGTTGTGTACCCGCAGGTTGCCCGACAGGTACTCGCCGCTCTCGGTCTGGATGTCGTAGACCTCCATCGGGCCGAGGTGCTCGACCCGGGCGATCTCCAGCCGCTTGACCGGACCGGCCGAGCGGCCGGGCAGGTCGAAGCCCGCCTGCAGCTTGCCGGTCTTGGTCTCGTCGATGAACCCGATCTCGTCGGCGAAGATCTGCCGGTCGCCGGCGTTCTGGATGCGTACCGACCAGCATCCGTGCCGATCCTCCCGGGCATCCCGCTTGAAGCCCACCCGAGCGAAGATGCCGAATCGCAGCAGCAGCGACTGGACGCCGCGGACGACCCGCTCCGACATCATGTCAACCGCGACCATCGTCGAGGACTTCCGCCGGGAGACATATCCCTCCGCCTGGAAGATGCTGCGCAGGTATCCGGCGACCACGGGCAGGGGCGCGGTGAACAGCTGCTCCGGCACGGCCATCTCGGTGCCACGCGCCCGCAGACCCCACCGCTCGACAAAATCGCCGAGCACGGCCTCGCCATAAAGGTGGGTACGCCGGCAGTCGAGGCCGGGATCCTGCGTCGACACGTGGCGCTCGTGGCGATGTGCCGCCGGGAAGAGGGCGTCCAGGTGGCGGGTGACCCACGCGAGTTCGGCGTCGTTGATGGTCATCGCCTCGATCGTCAGCGACCGGTTCGTCCCGGCCTCGTACTGGCCGACGAAGCCGTCCGACTGCAGCAAACCGGCGAGGGCGGCCTCGGCGTAGGCGCGCGGGTTGAACGGCGCTTCGCCGTACGCCTCACGGCGGTGCCACTCCAGCTGGTCGCCAGCCTGCAAGGCGCCGGCCGCGACGAACCGGCCGGTGTCCGCGCCGGTGCTCTTCCAGACCAGGTGGTCGGCGGTGACGTCGAGGGTGTACCCAGCCTTGGTGTGCAGCCGGAGCACGTCCTTCACCCCGTTTGCCTGGACCGCAAGGATCGTCGTGAGGCCATGCGCGTCGTACACCTTGGTGCCCACCGCGCCGTCCTCGACCAACTTGCCGATCGGCAGGAGGCCGGCGGGGGTACTGACCAATGCGTCGTACGGTTGGCAGGCAGAGACCTGCTGAGGGGAGGCGGTGCCGACGTTGAACCAGACCGGCGAGTTGAAGCTGAACATCTGGTGCAGCAGCATCCAGGTCAGCTCCAGCCCGAAGACCTCGGCGTCGGCCGGGCTGGCGAAGTATCCGTGCTCCTCGCCCGCGCGCTGGTAGGTGCGCACCACCCGGTCGATGAGCTGGCGAAGGCTCCACTCCCGCTCCGGGGTACCCACGGCGCCGCGGAAGTACTTCGTCGTCACGATGTTGGCCGCGTTGACGCTCCAGAAGTCCGGGAACTCCACGCCGCGCTGCTCGAAGTTGACCGAACCGTCCCGCCAGTTCGTCATCACGACGTCCCGGCGTTCCCAGGTCACCTCGTCGTACGGGTGCACGCCCTCGGTTGTCCACACGCGTTCGACCCGCAGACCGTTACTGGTCGTCGCCCGGCCACCGTCCTTGGCGCGGCTGCCCTTGGCCTCGCCCGCTCCTGACGACGCGCCCACGGCCCTGGTCATCCCATCCCCCTTTTTCGCGACGTCTCCGCCGCCCATTCCGAACCTGACACTTCGGCCACCCGGTGACCGTCAACCAACCCGCGCCGGGGTCGCCGGCGGCGGCCCGTCCCCGGCATCCCGACCGGCCCGCAGCGTGGCGATCTCCCGCTCGAAGTCGGCCAGGGACTCGAACGAGCGGTACACGCTGGCGAACCGCAGGTAAGCCACCTCGTCCAGGTCACGCAGCGGCCGCAGGATCGCCAGGCCGACGTCGTGACTCGGTACCTCCGCCGCGCCCTTGGCTCGGACAGTCTCCTCGACCCGCTGGGCCAGCAGCGCGATGGCGTCGTCGTCGACCGGCCGGCCCTGGCAGGCCTTCCGGACACCCGCTACGATCTTGGCTCGGCTGAACGGCTCGGTGACCCCGCTGCGCTTGACAACCGCGAGGACCGCCTCCTCGACCGTCGTGAACCGCTTGCCGCACTCCGGACACGACCGCCGGCGACGGATCAGCTGGCCGTCCTCGGCCTCCCGGGAATCGACGACGCGAGAGTCGGGGTGGCGGCAGTACGGGCACCGCATCGCCCCACCTCCCCTCGCGTCGCCTCAGGAACCACCGCCCGCAGGGCAGCGCAACGGAGCCGAGAGAGATCTCGGCGCGGTGGCTGCGTGCGAGGCTGTGGAGAAGTCATCCCCAACCTGTGGACGACTTACACCTCTGTAACTACTAGATGTTGTGTTCGACGTTAGCTCTCGAACCAGGCCCACGCAAGCCGAACGACCGAACCGCAAGGTGTGTCGTGGGTACCAATCCGAACGGTACCGACGCGATCACCGACGGCGTGGAATCGTGAGCCGCACACCCACCGGAACCGTGCATCCGGTGAGCCCGTTCAGCCGGCGGATCTCGTCGATGGTGGCGAACGGATCGTCGCTCGGGGCGAACCTCGTGGCGATCGACCAGAGCGTGTCGCCGGACCTGACGACGACGGTGGGCGCCGGACCGGCCGGGTTCGCCGCCTGGCTGGCCGGCGCGGCGAGAACCACGGCGGCGCCCGCCAACAGCAGCGCCAGCAGTATCACGACGGCCCGGCCACGCCGGGTGAGCCGGACCCGCGCTCGACCTGGTCTGTCCATCGCGACCCCTCCTTCTCGTACGCCAGTTCGATCGAACGGCCGTACGAGGCTGGTCTACCAGACGGGTACGACACTTTCCAGCGACACGACGCGCCGGGTCGTACAGATGTTTGAAGTTGTCGGAGGGTCGGGATACGGTCACTGGCACGAAGACGGGGAGCTTCCCAGCGAGGCCCGCGACCCGAGATCCACACCGAGACCGACTACCGAGACCGACTACCGAGACCGACGACCGCGGCGCGGCAAGCGCCGGCCGACAAAGGGAGATGCCGACGTGTCGACCGAGGACCGCACGGAAACGCGGCGCGCCGACGACAGCGGCGGGCGCGGCACCAGCGAACGTGGTAGTAGCGCGCGTGACGGTAGCGAACGGGGCACCAGCGAACGTGGCGGGAGCGGGCGCGGCACCAGCGGGCGCGGCGGTGGCGGGCGCGAACAACGGCGGCGCGAGCCGACCGCGGCCAGCCAGCGACGGGAGGCTGCGGCGAGCAACCAACCGGAACCGGCACCGGCGCGGCAGCGGCCGAAGTCGCCGGCAGCCGGCCAGCGACTGCCGACCGCCAGCCAGCGACGGCAGGGCGAGCCGGCCGGGCGGCGGGCGGCGGCCCGGTCGGGTCCGGCGCAACTGCGCCCGGTCTCGTCCGTGGCGTCCGGCCCGACCGAGCTGCCCGACGAGGAGCTGACCGCCCGGCAGCGGCGGATCCTGGCGTTCATCCGCGACTGGGTGCGCGAGCACGGCTACCCGCCGAGCGTCCGGGAGATCGGCGAGGCGGTCGACCTGGTCTCCCCGTCGAGCGTGGCCTACCAGCTCAAGGAGCTGGAGAAAAAGGGCTACCTGCGGCGCGACCCCAACCGCCCGCGTGCGGTGGACGTCCGGCCGCCGAGCGACCTGACCCCCGAGGAGGACGAGGCGCTGCGCGCGGCCCGGCCGACCCCGGCCTACGTTCCGCTGCTCGGCCGCATCGCGGCCGGTGGTCCGATCCTCGCCGAGCAGTCGATCGAGGACGTCTTCCCGCTGCCCCGGGAGCTGGTCGGCGAGGGCAACCTGTTCACCCTGCAGGTCAAAGGCGACTCGATGCTGGAAGCCGCGATCTGCGACGGCGACTGGGTGGTGGTACGCCAGCAGCCGACCGCGAACAACGGCGAGATCGTGGCTGCGATGATCGAGGGCGAGGCAACCGTCAAGACATACCGGCATCGGGACGGTCACATCTGGCTGATGCCGCAAAATCCGGCTTTCGACCCGATTCCCGGCGACGACGCCACGATCCTGGGCCGGGTGGTCGCCGTCCTGCGCCGGATCTGACCGGGGTCGGACCTGACCCTGCCGGACCGAACTAGCTACGTCAGGAGCGCGAGGTCCGCCGCGAACCGAACGGGCACTAGCTGTCGAGGATGTCGCCGAACCCCTCGTGCTGGTCGGAGTAGCCGCGCCCGGCGGATTCGCCGTTGTCCCGCGAGCCGCGGCGGGTACCCGGCCGGTGCGAGCGGGCGATCCCCCGGTCGCTCCGGCGTGCCGGGCTCGGTGGAGCGGTACCCGGACCGGACGGCCCCGCACCCGGAGCCGACGGCCCCGCACCCGGCCTCAGCGGCGGAGCCGGGTACCGGTCGTCCGCCGCCGGGTACCGGTCGTCCGCCTCGGCCGGCGGATACGGCGCGACGGAACCGTACCCGCGGCCCCGGTACCCGCCAGCGGATCCGGGAAGGTCCACGCTGCCCGCGTCCGGCGGGTAGTCCGGCGGGTAGTCAGGACCGTTCCGGTCGCCGTACCGGTCCCGCCGGCCTCCGCCGGGTACCTGGGCCAGCGGCGCGGTCGGCGAGTTCATCGCCGCGGGGTCGTCCTCCGCCAGCGGCTCCCGGCGGGTTCCCCGGGTACCGCCGCCCCGGTTGCGCGCCCGCCGGATACCCACCACGCCACCGATGACCATCAGCAGGCCGAGCACCCCGACGGCACCGACGATGCGCAGCATGTCCTGCAGGTTCAGCCGGCCGAACCAGCTTCGGGTGTCGCCCTTGGTAGCGATCCCCGGAGCGGCCGCCGGCGGTTTGCCGGCCGCGGCCGCCGGCGGGCTGGGCCGGTACTTGAGGATCTGCGCCGTGGCTCCCGCCTGCCGGTCAACGTCGGACACGGTGAGGAGGTTCGCGTTGTCGCGGCTGTAGGCGATCGCCGAGCCCTGCGGTTCGTTGGGCAGCGGCGTGATCTTCGGGGTACCCGTCGTGATCGCGCCCAGCACGTCGCCGTTGGTGACGCTCCACTCGTACGCGTCGGAGAAGGTACGGATCGCGACGTGCTTGCCGTCGTGCGAGTTGGCCGCACCGGTCACCCGGGTCATCCCGATCTTGGACAGCTTGTTCTCGGTGCCGGTGTCCTGCGGCGTGAAGTCGCCGGCATGCTTGAGCAGCACCGGATGACCGTTCGAATCCAGCGGTCCGGACGGGACGTAGATGCCGGCCGGGCCGCGGGGGTTGTCGGTGATGATGATCGGGTTGCCGTCCCCGTTGATCAGGAGCGCCTGCGCGGACTGCGCCCGGTCTGGATAGCTGAACCGGTACAGGGTGGCTCTGCCGTCCGGAGCGAGCTTCCAGACGCCGACGCTGGGGCGGGCAGGGTCGGCGGGGTCGTCCCCGGTGTCCGCGACCCAGTACATGCCGTCTGCGGCGACCTGGAGATCCTGGGGGTCGCGCGGACCCTTGTCGGCGTTGTACGCGACCGTCTTGCCGGTCCGCCGGCACTCGGCGTCGAGCAGGTACACCTTGACGTTGATGCCGGAGCTGCCCTTGACCGCGACGGCGTACCCGTTGGCGGTGGCGGCCAGCCCGGTGATCCCGCTGAGCTCCTTGTCAACCGTGCACACCGCGGTGCCCGGGCTGGGCGACGGTACCGGTACCGGGGACGGCGCGGCGGCTGCGGGCAACCCCGCGGTTGCCGCGAGGAGAACCGTGCTCAACGCGGCGGTTACCGCCCACGTCCAACGTCGCATGCCGCCCAGTCTCCCAGATCTGGGAGTTTGGTGTCCGGCCGGCTGATGACCTCTGGCTGGTAGCCGCTCCGACAAGCGGCGCGGCTAGCTAGAAGTCGCACCCCGGGGGCGACTTCAGCGCGCCGCCGGGGCCTCCGCGACCGCGTACGGGGCGAGCTCCGCGGCCAGCGCCTCGTCGACCCGTACCCGCACGAACGTCCCCCGTTCGCGGTGTTCGGAAGCGAGCATTTCACCCCGCTGGTGTACCCGGGCGACGAGGTCGCCGCGGTCGTACGGCACCAGGGCGGTCACCTCGACCGCCGGCCGGGGCAACCGGGCCCCGATCGCCTCGGCCAGCGCGCCGATGCCGGCGCCGGTACGCGCGGAGCACAGCACGGCATCCGGCCACACGCGCTTGAGCCGCAGCACGGTCTCCTCGTCGGCCGCGTCGATCTTGTTGATCACCAGCAGCTCGGGTACCCGCTCGGCGCCCACCTCGGCGAGTACCTCGCGGACCGCGCGGACCTGCTCCTCCGGGTCGGCGTGTGCGCCGTCCACGACGTGGACCACCAGGTCGGCCTCGGCGACCTCCTCCAGCGTGGAGCGGAACGCCTCGACAAGCTGGTGCGGCAGGTGCCGGACGAACCCCACGGTGTCCGACAGCGTGTAGATCCGGCCGTCGCCCGTACGGGCCCGGCGGGTGGTCGGGTCGAGGGTGGCGAACAGCGCGTTATCGACCAGTACCCCGGCACCGGTTACCCGGTTGAGCAGGCTGGACTTGCCCGCGTTGGTGTACCCGGAGATCGCGACCGCAGGTACCGCGTTGCGCCGCCGACCGGCCCGCTTGGTCGTGCGGACGACGCGCATCGCCTGGATCTCGCGCTTGAGCTTGGAGATCCGGGTACGGATGCGCCGCCGGTCGGTCTCGATCTTGGTTTCACCGGGACCGCGCAGGCCCACGCCACCCCCGGCGCCACCGCCCCGGCCGCTACCGCCGGCCTGCCGGGACAGCGCCTCGCCCCAACCGCGCAGGCGGGGCAGGAAGTACTGCAACTGGGCCAGCTCGACCTGGGCCTTGCCCTCCTTGCTCTTGGCGTGCTGGGCGAAGATGTCCAGGATCAGCGCGGTCCGGTCGATGACCTTGACCTTGGTCTGCTGCTCCAGCGTGCGCAGCTGGCCCGGGGACAGCTCGCCGTCGCAGATCACCGTGTCGGCGCCGGTGTCGAGGACCACGTCGCGCAGCTCGGCCACCTTGCCGCGGCCGATGAACGTGGAGGCGTCCGGCCGGCTACGCCGCTGGATCAGCCCTCCGAGGACCTGCGAACCGGCCGTCTCGGCGAGCGCGGCCAGCTCGGTCAGCGAGTTCTCCGCGTCGGCGACGGTGCCCTCGGTCCACACCCCGACCAGGACCACCCGCTCCAGCCGGAGCTGGCGGTACTCGACCTCGGTGATGTCGGCGAGTTCGGTGGACAGACCGGCGACCCGCCGCAGCGCGTACCGTTCTTCCAGGTCAAGATCAATATCGCCGGACTGCTCCGGCGCAAAATGTTCGTCAGTCATGTTGCTTCGATCGTGACACGGGGCCGGGCCGGGCGCACCACCATTCTGCGCGGGGCGGACAATGGCCCGGCCGACCGACGCCGAAAGGGACAACCGTGGCCAACCGAGCACTGCCCAGCGCGGGGTTCTCGATCACCATCCGGGTCGCCGTACCCGCCGACGCCTCCGCGATCGGCCGGCTGACCACCTGCGTCGGCGAAGCCGGCGCCATCGTGACTGCGCTGGACGTCGTGGACTCCGACCACCTCAGCGTGCTGGTCGACGTCACCTGCGACACCGCCGACGCCGACCACGCCAACCAGGTCGTCGAGGGGCTGCTGGCGCTGCCCGGGGTCGAGGTCCGCAAGGTCTCCGACCGGACCTTCCTGCTCCACCTCGGCGGCAAGATCGAGGTCACCCCGAAGGTCGCGCTGCGCACCCGCGACGAGCTTTCCCGCGCGTACACCCCGGGGGTGGCCCGGGTCTGCCTGGCGATCGCGGAGAACCCCGACGACGCCCGCCGGCTGACCATCAAGCGCAACACGGTCGCGGTGGTGACCGACGGCTCGGCCGTGCTGGGTCTGGGCAACCTCGGCCCGGCCGCGGCGCTGCCGGTGATGGAGGGCAAGGCGGCGCTGTTCAAGCGGTTCGGCGGAGTGGACGCCTGGCCGGTGGTGCTCGACACCCAGGACACCGAGGAGATCATCAAGATCGTAACGGCGATTGCGCCGGGCTACGGCGGGATCAACCTGGAGGACATCGCGGCGCCGCGCTGTTTCGAGATCGAGGCGCGGCTGCGGGCGCGGCTGGACATCCCGGTCTTCCACGACGACCAGCACGGCACCGCGATCGTCGTCCTGGCCGCGCTGACCAACGCGCTGCGCGTGGTGGGCAAGGACCTGGCCGCGGTGCGGGTGGTCGTCTCCGGGGCCGGTGCCGCGGGTACCGCCATCATGAAGCTCCTGCTCCGCCAGGGCGTCGGGGATGTGATCGCCTATGACCGGTACGGCGCCATCCACCGCGGCATGCCCGACCTCACCCCGTCGTGGAGTTGGCTGGCCGACCACACGAACGGCGACAACTACGCCGGCGACCTGCCCGGGGCGCTGCGCGGCGCGGACGTGTTCATCGGCGTCAGCACCTCCAACCTGCTCACCGGCGACGACATCGCCGCGATGGCCAAGAACGCGGTGGTCTTCGCGCTGGCAAACCCGGACCCGGAGATCGACCCGCGGGAGGCGCGGCAGCACGCCGCCGTAGTGGCGACCGGCCGGTCGGACCAGCCGAACCAGATCAACAACGTGCTCGCCTTCCCCGGCGTCTTCCGGGGCATGCTCGACGTGCAGGCGAGGGCGTTCACCGAGGAGATGGCGCTCGCCGCCGCTCACGCGATCGCCGACGTGGTGGGTGTTGACAAGATCAACCCGTCGGTGATCGTACCCAGTGTCTTCGACGCCCGTGTCGCGCCGGCCGTGGCCGCGGCGGTCCGGGGTACCGTCCCGGGCCGGCTGGAGCACACCGAAGCCGAGGCTTCCTAGAGAGTCACCTCGCCGGTCGCCACAATCTCGGCCGGCCCGCTCAGGATGCACCGGTCGGCGGCGATCACCACGGTCAGCCGCCCGCCGGGCAGGTCGACCGCGACGGTACCGACCGTGAGCCCCATCTCGCGCACCGCGACGGCGGCCGCCGCGCAGGCACCGGAGCCGCAGGACAGCGTCTCGCCGACCCCGCGCTCGTACACCCGGATGCGGACGTGCCCGTCGAGGTCGGCATGGTCGAGCCACTCGGCCGGGGCGACGAACTCGACGTTGGCGCCGTCCGGGAACAGCGTCGGGTCGACGCCGGGCGGGACGGTCAGGTCCAGGTCCGCGACATCGTGCACCGCGCAGACCAGGTGCGGGTTGCCGACCGTCACCGAGACGCCGGGAAAGTCCCGGCCGGACCGGTGGTGCCGGGCGCGCGAGGGCGGGCCGAACACCGGGTTCGGCATCTCGACCGTGATCGAGTCCTGGCCGACGAGCGCGAGGACCGGGCCGGTACGGGTGGCGACCGGGAACGCGGCCGCGTCCACCAGTCCGGTGCCCGTGAGATAGCGGGCGAAGACCCGGATCCCGTTGCCGCACATCTCGGCGACCGAGCCGTCGGCGTTGTGGTAGTCCATGAACCACGCTGCTTCGCCGGCCAGGTGTACCGCATCGGGGTGCTTCGCCGATCGCACGACCCGGATGAGGCCGTCGCCACCGATGCCGAAGTGCCGGTCGCACAGCTTGCGGACCAGCTCGGGGGTCACGTCGAGGGCGCCGTCCGGGTCCGGCAGCAGGACGAAGTCGTTGCCGGTACCGTGGCCCTTCGCGAAGCGCATGGGCCCTATTGTGCGCGCCGCAACGCCATGGCGAGCAGGTCGGGTGCCGCGCCGTCCAGCCAGTGGATCCGAGCATCCCGCCGGAACCAGGAGCGCTGGCGGCGGACGAACCGCCGCGTCGCCTGTACCGTGTCCGCCGCCGCCTGCTCTTCCGAGCACTCGCCCGCCAGGTACCGCAGCACCTGCTGGTACCCCAGGGCGCGGCTGGCCGTGCGCCCCTCCCGCAGGCCGGCGGGGGCCAGCCGGCGTACCTCGTCGACCAGCCCCAGGTCCCACATGTGCCGGACCCGCAGCGCGATCCGCTCGTCCAGCGCCGCCGTGTCGAGGTCGACGCCGAGCTGGATGGACGGGTAGTACGGCGCGGGGTCGGGCAGCGTCGCGGCGAACCCGCGACCGGTCAGCTCGACGACCTCCAGCGCGCGGACGATGCGCCGGCCGTTGGAGGGCAGGATGCTCGCCGCCGCGCCCGGGTCGACGGCCGCCAACCGGGTGTGCAGCGGGCCCGGTCCGACCTGTGCCAGCTCGGCTTCCAGCGCCGTCCGCAGGCCCGCGTCGGTACCCGGGAACTCGAAGCGCTCCAGCACCGCCCGCACATACAGGCCGGAACCACCCACGAGCAGCGGTACCCGGCCGCCGGCGCGGATGTCGTCGATCGCCGCCCGCGCCAGGCGCTGGTACTCGGCGACGCTGGCCGGTTCGGTGACGTCCCAGATGTCGAGGACGTGGTGGGGTACCCCGCCGCGTTCGGCGCCGGTGAGCTTCGCGGTACCGATGTCCATGCCCCGGTACAGCTGCATCGAGTCGGCGTTGACCACCTCGCCGCCCAGCTCGCGCGCCAGCGCCAGGCTCAGCGCGGATTTCCCGGCCGCGGTCGGCCCGACGATCGCGACCACGGTCATGCCGGCTCCCAGAACGCGACGGTGTACTGCACTCCATAGGGCGCCGCGTCGTACAGGAGGTCGCCGCGCACCGAGGAAGCGGCTCCGGCGAGCACCTGCCAGGGCGCCCGGCCGGCCACCATCAGTTCGTCCGCGAGGACCGGATCCAGCGCCCGCAACGCGGCCGGATCGGCGGTCGCGAGTGCCTTGGTGACCAGGGCGTCGAACGGCTCGGCGCGCGGGTCGAGGTACCCCGGGGCCTGTGTGGTCCGGCAGGCGGACCCGTCGCCCATCACCAACAGTGCGACGCGACCGGCCCGGGTCAGTTCCGCTCCGATGGCCGCGCACTGCGCCGGCGGCGCCGATCCGGCCACCGTGACCACCTTGGTGGGCTGCGCCTTCCGCAGCAGCCAGACTCCGACCGCGACGCTGAGCGGCAGCCCCGGCGGACCGTCGGGCAGCCCCCAAGGCGAGAAGGACACCCGGTAGGGCGGGAAGTATTCGGCATTCCGCTCTGCACCACCGACCACGCAGACGGTGTCCGGCCCGGTCGACAGCAGCCGGGCCACCGCCTCGCCGCACGCCGCACGGAGATCGTCCAGCTCCGCCGCGGCGCCGGCCGCCAGGTCAGGGACGATCAGCGGCGGGTGCGGGCAGATCGCCGCGGCGCGGAGTGGCACGGATCAACCGTATCCGGGCGCCCTCCGCGGACCGCCAGGACACCGTATGGTCACGGTCGGCCCTGGGCGCTCGACGCGGAGGGGGGCCGACCTGTGAGAATGCCGGAAGCACCACACACTGTGCTTTGGCGGAGACGCCCGGGGACGCCCGGATGGCTCCGGAGACGCGAGGATGGGCGCGAAAATGACCAGCGACTGGACGGCCTTTGGTCGGGTGGATGAGGACGGCACCGTTTACGTGAAGACCGCCGCGGGTGAGCGGGTGGTCGGGTCGTGGCAGGCCGGTACCCCCGAGGAGGGTCTGGCCCACTTCGCGCGCCGGTTCGACGGCGTGGTGACCGAGGTCAATCTGATCGAGACCCGCCTGTCCACCGGTGCCGGCGACGCCGCCCACGCGCTGGCCCGGGTCAAGGAGCTGCGGACGGAGCTGGACGAGCCGCACTTCGTCGGGGACATCGACGGGCTCGCCGAACGGCTGGACAAGCTGGCCGCCGCGGCCGAGGCCAAGGTCAGCGAGGTACACGCAGCGCGCAGTGCCGCCCGCGCCGAGGCCGTCGCCCGCAAGACCGCGCTGGTCGAGGAGGCCGAGGGCCTCGCCGCCGAGTCCACGAGCTGGAAGGCCGCGGGCGACCGGTTCAAGGAGATCCTCGAGGAATGGAAGACGATCCGCGGGGTCGACCGCAAGACCGACGGGGAGCTGTGGAAGCGGTACGCCACCGCGCGGGACACGTTCGCCCGGCGCCGTGGTGCGCACTTCGCCACCCTGGACGCGTCCCGCAAGCAGGCGCAGGCGCAGAAGGAGACGCTGGTCGCGGCGGCCGAGGAACTGTCTGAATCCAGCGAGTGGGCCGCGACGGCGACGCGCCTGAAGGAACTGATGGCGGAGTGGAAGGCGGCGCCCCGGGCCTCCAAGGAAGTGGAGCAGCGGCTGTGGGAACGGTTCCGGGCCGCGCAGGACGCCTTCTTCGCCCGGCGCAGTGAGGTGTTCTCCACCCGCGACACCGAGCAGAAGGCGGCCCTGGAGAAGCGCCAGGACCTGCTGGCCCAGGCCGAGGCGCTGGACGTCGAGAGCGATCCGCGGGCGGCGCAGGCCCGGCTGCGGGAGATCCAGGCGCAGTGGCACGACGCGGGGCGGGTCGGCCGGGACGCGGCCGGCGGCATCGACCGGCGGCTGCGCGCGGTGGAGGAGAAGGTACGCGCGGCGATGGACGTGGCGTGGCGGCGGACCACCCCGTCGGACAACCCGCTGCTGACACAGATGCGCGAACAGGTCGCGGAGGCGGAGGCGCGGCTGGCCCGGGCGCGGGCCGCGGGCGACGCCAAGCGGATCCGCGAGGCCGAGCAGGCGCTGGCCTCGAAGCGACAGTTTCTCCAGTTGGCTGAGCAGACCGGATGAAACACCACATAGAGATCTGGGCGTCCCGCTGCGGTGGGGCGCCCTGATCATTTAGCGGACCGTGGGCATCCCGAGGAGTACCCCGCGGGCCTTCTCGGCGGCGTCGCCGGCCCGCGTGCGGCGGTGGGCCACCAGCGGGCCGTCCGCGTTGAGGTGGTGGGGGGCGGCGTAGGTGACCGTCGCGTGCACGACGTCGCCCGGCCGGACCGGCGCGCCGCCGGTCGCGAAGTGCACCAGCCGGCCGTCGCGCGCCCGGCCGGACATCCGGCCGGTCGCGCCGTCCTTGCGACCCTCGCCGACCGCGACGAGTACCTCCAGGGTCCGGCCGACGAGCTTGCGGTTCTCCGCCCAGGTGAGGTCCTCCAGCGCCGCCACCAGCCGGTCGTACCGGTCCTGCACGACCTCCTTCGGTACCTGGTGCGGCAGTTCGGCGGCGGGCGTGCCGGGTCGCTTGGAGTACTGGAACGTGAACGCGCCCGCGAAACGGGCTTTCCTGACGACGTTCAGCGTCTCCTCGAAATCCGCCTCGGTCTCGCCGGGGAACCCGACGATGATGTCCGTGGTGATCGCCGCGTCCGGCATGGCCGCCCGGACCCGGTCGATGATCCGGAGGTACCGCTCCTGGCGGTAGCTGCGCCGCATCGCCCTGAGTACCGCGTCCGAGCCGGACTGCAGCGGCATGTGCAACTGGTGGCACACGTTCGGTGTCTCCGCCATCGCGGCGATCACGTCGTCGGTGAAGTCCTTGGGGTGCGGGCTGGTGAACCGTACCCGCTCCAGACCCTCGACCCCGCCGCACGAGCGCAGCAGCTTGCCGAAGGCGTACCGGTCGCCGAACTCGGCGCCGTAGGAGTTGACGTTCTGGCCGAGCAGCGTCACCTCGAGCACGCCGTCGGCGACCAGTGCCTGCACCTCGGCCAGGATCTCGCCGGGCCGGCGGTCCTTCTCCTTGCCGCGCAATGCCGGGACGATGCAGAACGTGCAGGTGTTGTTGCAGCCGACCGAGATGGACACCCAGCCGGCGTACGCGGACTCCCGGTGGGTCGGCAGCGTCGACGGGAAGACCTCCAGCGCCTCCAGGATCTCGACCTGCGCCTGCTCGTTGTGCCGGGCGCGGTCGAGCAGGGCCGGCAGGGAACCGATGTTGTGGGTACCGAAGACGACGTCGACCCACGGTGCCCGCCGGACGATCTCGCCGCGGTCCTTCTGTGCGAGGCACCCCCCGACGGCGATCTGCATGCCGGGGTTGGCCAGCTTGGTGGGGCGCAGGTGACCCAGGTTGCCGTAGAGCCGGTTGTCGGCGTTCTCCCGTACCGCGCAGGTGTTGAACACGACCACATCCGGGGTACCGTCCCCGGCCGCGCGCACATAGCCGGCGTGCTCCAGCAACCCGGAGATCCGTTCGGAGTCGTGGGCGTTCATCTGGCAGCCGTAGGTCACGACCTTGAAGCTCTTCGGCACCCCACCAGGGTAGCCGTGGCGGGTACCGTGGCGGCCATGTGCCGCAGCATCAAGACCCTCCGACCGCCGTACCAGGATGTCGTGACCGACGCGGACATGCGCGCCGCGGCCCTGCAGTACGTCCGCAAGGTCTCCGGTTTCCGGGCCCCGGCCCCGCACAACACCGAAGCGTTCGACACGGCTGTGGCGGCGGTGACGGCGGCCACCCGGGAGTTGCTGGATACGCTGGTCGTCAGCGGGCGATCTCGGTCACCCGGGACTCCCGGACCACGGTGACCCGGATCTGGCCCGGATAGGTCAGCTCCTCCTCGATCTGCTTGGCCACGTCGCGGGCGAGTACGGCCGCGCCGATGTCGTCGACGTCGTCCGGCTTGACCATCACCCGGATCTCCCGGCCGGCCTGCATCGCGAAGACCTTCTCCACGCCGGGCTTCCCGCCGGCGATCTCCTCGATCCGCTCCAGCCGCTTGACGTAGGCCTCCAGGCTCTCGCGACGGGCTCCCGGCCGACCGCCGGAGCACGCGTCCGAGGCCTGGGTCAGCACCGCCTCGATGGTCTGCGGGGGTACCTCGTTGTGGTGCGCCTCGATCGCGTGCACCACCTCGTCCGCTTCGCCGTACTTGCGGGCCAGGTCGGCACCGATCAGCGCGTGGCTGCCCTCCACCTCGTGGGTCAGCGCCTTGCCGATGTCGTGCAGGAACGCGCACCGCTTGATCAACGCTGGCTCGAGGCCCAGCTCAGCGGCCATGATCCCGGCGATGTGTGCGGTCTCGATGAGGTGCTTGAGGACGTTCTGGCCGTAACTCGTGCGGTACCGCAGCCGGCCGAGTAGCGCAATGAGCGCGGGGTGCAGGTCGGTGATCCCGACCTCGACGAGGGCGTCCTCGGCCGCCCGCAGGCACAGCCGCTCGACCTCCTGCTTCGCGAGGTCGAAGACCTCCTCGATGCGGTGCGGATGGATCCGCCCGTCGAGGATCAGCTTCTCCAGTGTCAGCCGGCCGATCTCGCGGCGTACCGGATCGAAGCACGACAGCAGCACCGCCTCGGGCGTGTCATCGATGATCAGATTCACTCCGGTCACCGATTCGAACGCCCGGATGTTGCGGCCCTCCCGACCGATGATCCGGCCCTTCATCTCGTCGCTGGGCAGGTGCAGCACGCTGACCACGCTCTCGGCGGTCTGCTCGCTGGCCACCCGCTGGATCGCGTCGACCACGACGTGCCGGGCGCGCTGGTCGGCGGTCATGCGGGCCTCGGCCTCGATGTCCCGGACCAGCAGGGCCGCCTCCCGCTTGGCTTGCGTCTCGATCATCTCGACCAGCTCCAGGCGGGCCGCGTCCGCGGTCAACCCGGCGATCCGCTCCAGCTCACGGCGCCGGTCCTCCTCCAGCTGGGCCAGCGCCAGCTCACGCGAGCCCAGCGCGGTCTCCCGCGCGCCCAGGTCGACCTCCGCGCGACTGATCCGGCGGTCCCGCCCGGCCAGCCGCTCGGCCTCCTCGACCAGCAGCCGCTCCCGCTCGTCGAGGCGCTGCTGGCGGCGCTCGGCGTCAGCGGACTGTTCGCGCGCCGTCGCGGTGAGCATGGCGATCTCCCGCTCGCCGGTCCGGCGGGCGGTCAGCCGGGCCTGCTCAGCGTCCTGCTCGGCCTGCCGGTGGGCGCGCTCCAGGATCGTGTCGGCCTCGCTGTGGGCGGCGGCCAACACCCGCTGCGCCTCGGCCCGGGCCGCGGTCGCTTCGGCCTTCGCGGCGGCCGCCTCGGTACGCGCAGTGGTTGCCAGGACACGGGCCGTGTCGACCGCGGAGGTGGCCTCGTCGGCGGCGTCGCGCAGCGCGGCCAGCGACTGCTCCTGGCGGTCCTGCTCGGCGAGGAACGCGGGATCGGCGGGCACTCTGGTGTGTGCCCGGCGCAACGGCCGAACCGTCTTCAGCACGAGGACAAGCCCGACGGCGACCAGCACAGCAAGGATCACAACCACGCCTACCAGGAGCATGACCAGGGCTGTCACGGCCGCCTCCCTTCCCCGTTCGTCCGGCTTGTCCCGGCGGAGGAGAGGGATCCGATCGTGGGTACGGCTATGCGCACTCGACGTCCTCTCTGACGTCGAGTAACACCCCCTGTTGTCAACACCCTGACGTTGCGTCGACGCTCGGCACGTCCTGCCAGTTAACGTTGCCGTACTGTTATGCGATCTATGTTGTGCACGTAGCCGTGATGGTCGGACGTTCTCCTCTGTAACCCGAGGCTAGGTCGCCGACAGCGGTTCGGTCAAGGACTCATGATCGGGCACTAGCGGGTACACAGCGCCACGCTGCGACTACCTGCGGAAACGAGCGGGTGCCTGGGTCGGCCGATACCGTTCCGGCTTCCGGGCCGTCCTTGGGCCAGAATCTTGGGCGCCTGGCCTCGTCGCGAGATCTTGGACTCCTGCACCCCTGGATAGGGTGAATTCGTCCAAGATCCCGCCGTTGGTTTCGCCGGCACCGCTCAGCTTCTGGTCTCGTCCGCTTCGCCGGCGAGGTCGGTCAACGCGTCCGGGTCGATCGCCTCAGCAAAGGCCGCCAGCTCGGTGTCCCGCTCGGCCAGTACAGCCTTGACGACGCTGACCGCGAGACCGGCGGGGTACCCCTTCCGGGCGAGCATGCCGACCAGGCGCCGGAACACGACCTCGGGCGCCGCCTTTCCCAACCCACGCAGCTTCCGCTCGGCCAGCTCCCGGGCGGTGGCCGCCTCGGTGGCCGGGTCCAGCTCCTCCAGCGCCGCGCCAGCCACCTGACCGTCGATGCCGCGCTGGCGCAGTTCCCCGGCCAGCGCCCGGCGGGCCAGGCCCCGACCGTGGTGCCGGCTGGTCACCCAGGCGCGGGCGAACGCCGCGTCGTCGATGAGCCCGACCTCGTCGTACCGGTCGAGTACCTCGGCGGCCACCTCCTGCGGGATCCCCCGGCGCCGCAGGGCGGTGGCCAGCTCGGCGCGGGTACGCGGGCGGACGGCGAGTTCCCGCAGACAGATCTCCCGGGCCAGCTCGGCGGGGTCCTGGGGCTTGTCGCTCTCGCTGTCGGTCACCTCGCGGCGCCGTTCTCCGGCTCGCTGGTAGCGCTCCTCCTCGCCGGTCCACAAGGGCGCTTCGTCATCCACGTCGCCGGACGCGGACCGGCGGACAGGTGCTTTGCGCGGGCGGGGCGGAGCCGCATCCCAGCCCCGCCCTGTCCGCGCGCCGCGTCGCCTACCGGGCACCGTTGTCGCCTACCGTTGTCGCCTGCTGTCAGAAGTCCACCGTGACGATGTCCGGGTTGCCGGCGGCGTCGTTCGCCATCCCGACACCGAGCTTCTCCAGGATCTTCTTCTCGATCTCGACGGCCACGTCCGGGTTTTCCTTGAGGAACTTGCGGGCGTTCTCCTTGCCCTGCCCGAGCTGGTCGCCGTCGTAGGTGTACCAGGCGCCGGACTTGCGGATGATGCTCTGCTCGACGCCGACGTCGATGAGCGAGCCCTCCCGCGAGATCCCCTGCCCGTAGATGATGTCAAATTCCGCTTGTTTGAACGGCGCCGCGCAGTTGTGGACGATCACGTCGTCGGCGACCAGCGTGTGCAGGTCGTCGACTTCGACGTCGAACGTCCGGCAGCGCTTGACCGGGAGCAGATCGCGGACCACGGCGTACCGGATCTGATCGGCCAGCAGCTCCCGGAGGAACGCGTCGTCCAGGGCATCGGCCAGCCGCTGCAGCCGGTCGCGGCGTACCCGGCTCAGCCCGAGCACCTGCCTCATGCCGCCCCGTGGATCGCCGGCCGTGGCATCGATGAGCCGGGCGGCGAGTGTGGGAGTGACACCCCGGTTGCGCAGATGGGCCAGAACCGGCTCGGTGACCTCCGGCGAGAGATAGACAGCTTGCGAGCCCCGCCGACGGCCGGTGGACCTGCCGAGCGCCGCTCGCAACGCCTGACCGCGCGGACCCCACAGGGGAACCGCGTCGGCGAACGCCTCGACGTTGTCGCTACCCGCGACGCGGACCTCGTAGCACTCCCGCTTGCCCTGGACCCGTCGCCCCTTGATGATGCTGGGCCGCTGGCCGGTCGGGTCGTAGCGCCGCACGGAACTGGTGATGCCGTAGCGCAACAGGAGCCAGTGGATCTGGTGCGCCAACTGTTCCGATGTCGTGGTGAACCCGACCCGGATCGCGCCGGTCTGCTCGCGGCTGACCCAGCCGTCGGTCTCCAGCAACCCGAACAGAAGGTTCCCGACCACCTCGGCGGACGCCTCGGGGTCGAAGAACTCCGCTGGAATCGTCTTCTCCCAGGCGAGCTTGCCGTGGATTCCGGCGCGACGGCAGAGCTCCAGAACACCGTTGCGCTCACCGGTGCGGTGCGACAGCGAAATCGCCAGCTTGTCGGCGAGCGGCGTCTTCCCGCCCACGTAACCGTCGCCGATCAGGTAGCCGAGCAGCCGAGCGTGGTCGGGAGAGTACGGCTCCTTGTCGCCGAAGCCGAGGAACTCCCGAGGCTGCGCCACCCGATCGCCCTTACGCAGTTCGCCGGCGAGCTTCCAGCCGCGATCGGTGAGGACCTTGTGGTCCGGGGTGGCCCACAGCGTCGATCCGCCCCGCAGGCGTACCCCCAGCACGTCCTGCTCACCCTGGTCGAACCAGGAGACAACGGGGCGCGTCTCCAGTTTGCCGTTCTTCGCCGCGGCTACGACGGAGATGGGCAGGCGCCCATCGACGACCTCCTCGATACGGTGCGAGCGGCCGGTTGTCGGGTCGAATACGACGGTGCCCTCGGCGAGGCACTTGTTCTTCACCACCTTGACCCGGGTGCGGTTGCCGACCGCGTCGGTGCCGTCCTTGAGGCTCTCGATGCGCCGGACGTCCAGCCGGACCGAGGCGTAGAACTTCAACGCCCGACCACCCGTCGTCGTCTCCGGGCTGTTGTGCACCATCACCCCGTCGGCGAGGTAGTTGTGCGATCCTTCGACCTCGATGTCGTAGCGGTCCATCGTCGGGTAGTCCCGCCTGACCTTGATCTCGCGCACCTTCGCCGGTGTCAGATGGAGCGTCGGCTCCACGAACTCCGGCTCGACCGCGAACCGACCACGGAAGCGCGGAAGCAGCTTGTACTCCATCGAAGGGTGAACGTAGGGCGCGATCAGCTCCTGGAACTTCGCGGATGCAGCAGTGGTGAAGCGCATGTAGGGAATTGCCCGAGCGCCCTTGGGGGCGATCTTCACGTCCAACCCGTACGTGTCACGCAGGTGATCCGCCAGCCGCTCTCGGGAGCCGGGACTCATCGCCTCGACGCAGATCTCGACCCGGCCGCTGCCGCCCTCGGTGCGCTCCTGCAGGCCCTTGGATCGCAGAGTGAACGTGCCGTCGTCCATGTACCAGACGGCGAGTGCCAACGGGGTGAGCGCCTTGAGGTACTCCCAGCTCAGGTGCTTCTTTCCGTCACCCATGTAGACGGCACGGTGCAGCTCGCTGAGCTCTGCCAGCGGGGTGAAGTCGGCGAAGACCGCTCCCTTGGCATTGGTCGTCTCCGAGTGGGAGATGTTCGCCAGCATGGATGTCTTCCAGGCCAGATAGTCCGCCTGCTTGGAACCGTGCCCCATCCGGAACCGGGCGCTGTCCGCATCTCTCCGCACCGCCGGCGAGAGGTTGCCGTCGCCCATCACGGCGCCGAGGACCACCTGCCACTGAGTCGGACCGAGCAGATGCGGCTGGGCCAGCATCACCCGATCGCCTAGCACGATCTCCTCAGCCTCACGCCAGCCACCCGGGGTGCGGATCAGGTGGTTACGGGTGAACGCCAGCGTCGCTGTGCCGTTGCCGCTTCCCCCTCCAGCGCGCTCGACCTTGAACTCAAGGAACTGATCCGCTGCGCCGTTGTTGAACCAGTTGACGACCTTCCGCGGCACGATCTTCCCGAGCCTGGCGTCGTACGACAGCACCTCTACCGGCAGCTTCTGCTCGACGATCTTACCCATCCGCTGATAAGTGCCATCAGCGAGCATCACTTTCGTAGATCCAGAGCTGCAGCCGAACAGGACTCCGATCTTCTCGCGGAGCTGGTTGATGAAGATCGCCGTGGTGCCGGAGTTGTTGAGCGCGCCGGTGATCTTGCGCAGCGCCTGGCTCATCAGCCGCGCCTGCAAACCCACGTGGCTGTCGCCCATCTCGCCCTCGATCTCGGCGCGCGGTACCAGCGCGGCCACCGAGTCGATCACGATGACGTCCAGCGCGCCGGACCGGACCAGCATGTCCGCGATCTCCAGCGCCTGCTCGCCGGTGTCGGGCTGGGAGACCAGCAGCGCGTCGGTGTCGACCCCCAGCGCCCGGGCGTAGTCGGCGTCCAGTGCGTGTTCGGCGTCGATGAACGCGGCGATGCCCCCACTCGCCTGCGCGTTGGCTACAGCGTGTAGTGCCACTGTAGTTTTCCCGCTCGCCTCCGGTCCGTATATCTCCACCACGCGGCCGCGCGGCAACCCGCCGACCCCGAGCGCGACGTCCAGGGCGATCGAGCCGGTCGGGATCACCGCCTTCGGGACGACCGGCCGCTCACCCAGGCGCATGACGGAACC
>WNGR01000229.1_pt1 | contig 58324 bp, 72 predicted proteins | sample 5407581 | NCBI WGS metagenome assembly WNGR01 (sample SAMN13153383, study PRJNA577476) | soil metagenome | isolation source: 80 cm soil or saprolite under Garry oak tree replicate 2 | place: USA:California | collected 2016-06-15 | reverse complement strand
TTGTAGCTACGGATATATACTTTAGTCCTCACACAATAGATTGTTTTATTTTGATAATGTGGGGGAGCAATTAGGAAGGCGAGAAAGGGTGAGTAGCTGCTGACATAAGGGGGGATGGTTCCTGGTGACCGCTACCTTACACTCCTACCTAAAACCCACCAGTCCCGCGAACTCTAGCCATCACTTTGCCCATGCCCTTCAACCTCCTAAGGAAATTGCTTGACTCCACCCCACTAGCCTGTATGGCCTCGCCATCTTCACCGCGCAACACCCCATCTCCGTCATCGACGCGCCCATACAGATGAGTGTTCTGGTTGGCTTCGATACAGCGCATCCACGCGCGGACGAGTTCTGGTGAGTCGATCATAACGTTGACCTCTTGCGAATGGAACCAGGACTGGGTATCTAAACATTTCATCAGTGTCAATAGTCGGCGGGTGCTCAAGCTTCCTCCCTCCAGTGTACTTCGTGCTCAACCGAAACTAGTCCTCGCACCTTGGTTGCCATTCCCTAGAATGGCGATCTGATCGTCCACGGCCATGAATTTCACTACGATGCGAGCAACATCTCTCTCAGCTTTGCCAGCGCTTGGACAGACACGAAGCGTACCGTGACAATTCCGTTTCCTCACCGCCGCGTTCAGCGGCTTAGTTTGATCCTTTGCCGTATACCAGAACACCTCGAGGTGTTTTTCAGCACCGTTGCCCTCGTCGTTGAGCCTCCTGTACATCTTGTGCACGACCTCCTCATTAGTGCCACCTTGAAATGGAATCATCTCGCCCTGGTCGTTGAATCCGAGGTCGAGGTACAGGGTCACTTTAACGCCACGTCTGCAGGCGTCCAATGTACTAGAGACTATGGGCGAAGCATTAAATGTAGGCGTTTGGCTGTACGCGCAAATAACTCAGTATGAAACCCCCCAACTTCGCAGAGGTGAAACAAACATGAAGACGGTCTTCTGGGCATAGTGCATGGCGCTGAGCCAGGCGATGTCTTGCGGGAAGTGGCGGACGGAATAATGTCCAGGTGCTATAAATATCAGCTCGTGTACGAGGACATTAGCTGTGGGGTGAAAGGGCTCACTCCCTGTGGGGCGTCTATTGACCATTGCAATGGGTACTGGTATATGCGGCTCATGTAATATATGTGGGCAAAAGTCGCCCAAGAAGTCGCCGTCACTGCCCTGTGTTGTAGAGTCAACTTCCCCCGCATCCTGAAGCCCCGCAGTATCAGAACCACCACCCTTGGAGGCGGGACTCGTGTTGCGTGTCCCAAACGGGCTGACTAGACCATTGTCCGTGCCGCGGGGATTACTATCTGATACCAGTGAATAAGACCCCGTGCTAGCACTAACAGAATCTGTCGGCGCTAAACCGTCAGGTGTCTCCGGATAGTCAAGTGGGAACATGAATATCACTCTTGGAATTGGTATCCTTCCACGATGGAAAGGTCATATCCCAGTGCCTTTCCATGACCTCGTCCCTCTCGTATTCCTCAGGCGAGGTATCAAAGCTTCCGCGATCTCTCGCGTCTGCAGATTTAGGAGGTGAGGGAACCCACACTTCCGGCTGCTCGAAAACGGCGTCTCTGCGCCTCTGGTCTGCCGTCACGGAACCCGTGCCACTAGTGCGCTGTGGCCGGGATGGGACATCAAATGGCATGCTCTGGGCTTTTTTGATAACATGCCACTCTCGGAAATGGGCACGCAACGCAGTAAGCATCGGCTCCGAACCAAGATCTGCGTGTAATCTCAGGTATCTGGGAAAAATAAGTCTGCAAGTGGGAGCGCACACTTCATGTCCTCGTTATCCTGCTTGAACTTGTAAACGTCGGGATATGCGGGCTGTCTTGTAAGTAGTGGAAGTGGTGGATTCATCGCATTTGCCCAAGATATTAACGCTGTATCATAGAAGCTCTCGACTACCGGACCTTCGAGTTGAATCATCATCTCGATATTCGGGCGGTCCTGAATATTGTTACTGTTGAGACATGCCACACGACGATCAACAACTAGATATTTCGCGTGGAATGTTCCAAGAAGAGCACGGTGGTAGTTGATAACCTCAAGAGCAACTCCTGGAATCTCGTCCTGCGCGGGTAAGCCGATTCTGGTCCAGTAAATGGGCTTGACTACGATTCGGTTCTTCACCGCCTGCTTCACGTTGCCTCGGTCATACATCAGCTTTACAACCACTTTCTCTCCACCACGCGCTTGCACACGCTTGGAGAGCTCGCGCAGCGAGTCTGCGATAATTGCCGAAGAGTGAGACCGTTCCCAGTAATTTGTTGCGAGGAAAACTTCAGCCTCTGCGCGTGCGATGAGGTAAGCGTAGTGTCTCACTATGTCGGGAATAACAGAGACAATAGTGAGCGGAACGACACCAGAGCTGCCAAGGAGGGAAGGGGAAACAAGGCCAGCAAGGGGGTCGATATCTAATACACGCAAGACATCGCCGTAGACCTGTGCGCGAGGTTACAGAACGTTCGGGAGAAGAATGTAGTACCACCTCACCCGCAAAAAGAGATCGCTTGGCCTGCGCGGAAAACTTCCGCACTTCGCTACGAGGTCAAGTTCGTCTGCTTCTTCCAAAGGCGGAGTATCTGTTTGCTCCCTAAATTTGGTACCCCGATTTTTGAAAAGCTGCTTGACTACTCTTGATGCTGGCTGATACGGATCCTTTGCGAGGGCAGCGATTAAAGTTGTCGAGGAGGTACAGAGCTCGGTGACGTGTCCAGAAACCATGCTATGCAGCTGCGGAGGAAGGGATGGAGCGTAATCATAGTCACGCTCGGTGAAGCGCTTCCGAAGCCCAGAATATCAGGAGCCCCGAGACGTCAGCAGATGGCGTCACAACCTTAACCCTAACGTCTTCGGGATCACCCCGTGCCGGAAATGCCGTGAACCATTCAGGTCAGTTTCGGGCCGCGTGTGCCGCATTGCATCAATTTCCATCACTCGTCTCAGGCTGTGCCGCCGCCGCTGTGTCCACCTAATAAACTAAATATTAATGAAGAAACAGGAGCTAAATGTTTTCATTAATATTAATTTCTGAGAATATAGTGTAACTGAGAAATAGAACATTTCTTGATAGGATGCAAATGTAAGTAACTGTATTTTTAAATTCATTTCATTTAAATAAAAGGAAATCTAATGAAGCATTAGCTAAAATTACTCCAGTTACACCTCCTATTGTAAAAACAAAATAAAAATGTTACATAATTTTGCACGGGGCTACATGTCGTGTCAAGCCGGTTGGTTCGCCTTCGACGCCTCTCGGGCTTCAAGCTTATACACTAGCTCTCGACGATATTAACACCGCTACTGATGCGATATGAGAACGCTCACCTATAACAAGTCCCAGCCAATACCAGCCCCAAGTTGTCCAGCGTAATGCATACCGCCTTGATGAGCTCTATCGTTATCGGATCCGCAAAAACACATTGTTGCTGCAGTTCTAATACTGTTCACTCTGCTCTATCTAGGTGTTAATACAAGTACTCCAACTGTGACCGTGCACGAAAGTAGAAATATCCAGGACAGTTTCACGTTCGCCCGTAACCCAGATATTACTTGGGTGGTGAAGACCTTCCCTGTGTAATGGTGGGATCCACACTAAAAGCTCGTCATTGCTACCGTATCCATCCCTCATCGTTCATATCGGACTGGTCAGTGAAGTCCGCCTGTCCAGTAGTTTCCGTTTTGCCTGTCGTTACATCCAACATACGAACTGATCGACATGCTGATGAGACTACGCGCTGTCCATCTGGCGAGAATGCCACGGATGTGACCGGAGACATGTGCCCAGTAAATGGGCCTGCACAGTCTCTCCCGTCATGGTGTTCCGCACACAAACTTCTCCATAGGAAGAGTCTGAGACGATGCGCTGACCATCTGGCGAGAATGCCACAGACCAGAACGAATTTCTGTATCCAGTAAGTAGGCATGCCACTTTCTCTCCCTCGCGGCATTCCACACAAATTATTCCATCGTCCGATCATATGTGGACGGTAGAGAAAGTGGTGGGCCCACTTACTGGGCACACAGATTTGATCAGGTCCGAGTTTGTGGCATCCTCGCCGGATGGTCAGCACATCATATCAAGCTCTTCCGATGGAACAATTCGTGTGTGGAACGCCACGACAAGAGAGTTAGTGGCAGGTCCATTTTCTGGGCACATGTCTTTGTGGCATTCTCGCCAGATGGCCAGTGCATCGTCTCAGGCTCGTTCCATTGCCCGGGTTTGAGACGATGTACTGACCATCTGGTGAGAATGCCACAGGCCTGACCCAATCCTCGTGCCCAGTAAACAGCGAGCCTGCTTATCCGAGCCTCTCCCGTCGTGGCGTTCCACACATAAATTGTTCCATCATCCGAGCCTGAGACGATGCGCTGGCCATCTGGCGAGAATATCACAGATGTGACCCAATCCGTGTGTCCAGTATATGGGCTTGCCACTATCTCTCCCGTCATGGCGTTCCACATACGAATTGTTCCATCGAGCGAGCCTGAGACGATGCGCTGACCATCTGGCGAGAATGTCACAGATATGACAATATCCTGATGTCCAGTAAGTGAGCCTGCCACGTTCTCTCCCGTCGTGGCATTCCACACATGAATTGTTTGACCGGAAGAGCTTGAGACGATGCGCTGGCCATCTGGCGAGAATGCCACAGAGAAGAAAATGCCCGTGGGTTCAGTAAGTGAGCCTGCCACTTTCTCTCCCGTTGTGGCGTTCCACACATGAATTGTTCCACCGTCCAAACCTGAGACGACGTGCCGGCTATCTGGCGAGAATGCCACAGACCAGACAGTATATGTGTGTCCACTGGCAATAAGTGGGCCTGCCATTTTCTCTCCTATCGTGGCGTTTCACACACAAATTGTTCCGTCTTCCGAGCCTGAGACGATGCGCTGGCCAACTGGCGAGAATGCCAGACGTGACCAAATCCGTCTGTCCAGTGAACGGGCCTGCCTCTGTCTCTCCCGTCGTGGCGTTCCACACATGGATTGTTCGATCCCTGAGACGATGTGTTGACCATCTGGCGAGAATGTCACAGAATTGATGAAACTCGTGTGTCCGGTAAACAGGCCTGCCTCTGTCTCTCCCGTTGTGGCGTTCCACACACGAATTGTTCCATCGTCCGAGCCTGAGACGATGCGCTGGCGATTTGGTGAGAATGCAATTGAATGGACCCTGCCTCCGACGTTTGAAATCACCATCTCTGATGATGGCCAATGAGACGATCCCCCACGTTTCACGCGTAAGGTCCGAGGAAATGAGCTGGAATAATGTGCAGAGACGAGAGAACGAGTCGGCGCAAATGGTAGAGCAGAAAGGTAGACATGGGGAGCACTCTTTGCCATGGCTATCCCGAAGTACCGTACAATGGCAGAAGCGTCATTGATGAATGCCCGCAATTTCTCTAGTTCCATTTGAGAAACCTGTTACGATCATAGCTATTAGTTGTTTGCCTGCCTCATCTAACCAACAGTTACACTCATACCTTAGCCAGAGACTAGCCACACATCCAGAGACAACAATGCTGGTAAAGCAAGACGGACATCGCTTATCAAGCCAAGCACCTCCAGCCAAAAGAGGAAATTCTTGTCGAAGAAGGCCTGAAGTTTGTCAAAGATATCGGTTTCGAAATCCAATTGTTTCAAATGACCGTCCCAGTATCGACAGGCATACAACAGAGCAAGTGAGATATGCTCAGAAATGCGCGATTTAAGGTCTTGGACATCGCCGTTGGCAAGATATGATGATTCGAGGTTGCAAATGTTGAACTCGAGGTCATGGAGCACTAAATCGAGACAGGAATAGGCCAAACGACGGTGGAAATGGCTAAGGTCAACGTAAAAGTCTCCGCTCTTCTCTTCATTTATCAGAAAATCGCGGAATGAGGTATGGAGAGGAACGATGGGAAGATTTTGATCAGATGAATCGACATTACTCAGCAAAGAGCTTAGGCGACGGAGCATTCTACCAACGGATTCAGGATCGGAGTTGTCACCAGTAGAGAGGCGCCGACGTAGAGTGATGAGGGAACGAATGGAGAGCGGTTCAAATGCATCGATGAGCTGTCCCATAACAGAGCGGAATAGATGCTGCGCTCCTTGGTGTCTGAAGTATCCTTTAAGGACTTCTTCGTATAGCTCGTCCAACGGATCTGGTCTCTGGTGATCCACCGTGGGTTTCAAAAGGTGCTCTATGCATTTTATCCTGCTAAAATCAAAAAATTCGGGAGGATCTAAGATGTATCCACAGGCAACCGCTGCCCACTGAAACAGTCCCTCCGCTTTTGTTGCCAGCGCAGCGCAGTAAATATTGAGCTCGTCAGAGAGGAGCATCGTCCGAAGAAAGGCGAGAATATCATCATGTGTTTTAGCAGCTAGCCCAAGGTCATCCATGTATTTGATGCGGAACGAAGGAACTCCGACGAAAGCAGACACGATACCAACCTCTGGCCGTGAGGTGATCAGCACACGGAAGTTCGACGGCAGTCTAGAGAGGTTTTTAGCAAGAAATTTGTGTAACCCATTTACACCAGTCACATCCCCGCTCTCGTCTAAGGCATCGATTACAACAAGAATAGGACCGACGATGTGCAGATCCTTAAGTTGTTCCAGGATAAGGGATTGAAAAAGCGTGGGATAGTCACGAGTACCGACTCGAAGAGAGGAGTTGTCCTTGATGACCTCTCCAAGTGCGGCTTTAAATGGTCGGAGAGATCGCGAGCAAGAGTCGTAAAGAGGTGGAAAGCCTCGCGCTTGGACTGCTCCTTCCGCAAAAAATTGAAAAACGATGTAAGACGGTGCATTTTATCGAAGCGACGCGCGATCTCATGTGCGATGGATGACTTTCCTGTGCCCGCCTGTCCGAACAGAACAAGACTACACTCGGAGCCGGGACTGTTCACCCAATTAACGACGAAGTCCAAGAAGGCTGTGCGCGTTCTCGGAAGGCAGCCTTTCTCAGGTGTGAAGCGCGAGCCCGTCCCATACGGTATTTCTCTGATTTTCGCATCTAGCTCTGACAACGATCAGATCGATAACCTTCAAGCCATCAGGACTACGTACCAGCGTCTGAAACTTGGCTGAGTTGGCTCGATACCCACTTCAGCTGGGTTGCTACCCCATCAAGCTGACTAGCCATCCCGTCAAATCGACTAGAAATCCTGCCAACATTGGCAGAAATTATTCCCACATCGTCCAGAATTTGGAGTGCAGTTATCTCTGTAGTGATAATAGCCTCATCCAAGAACGCATTTCGGGGTTCAAGATGGGCGATGCGGAAGTCCTCAATTTGTTTGTTGACTTGGCCACCAACATTCGCTTCCCTAAAACCGCATGTTTACGTCGGCCACTGAAATGGGTGAAGACTACGTACAGAACTGCGAATCCTTTGCATACGATTGGATAAAGTCACAGCAATTGCAGACATGCTGCAATATAAGCGTAAGGATTTGTGCCTGCTTAGACTCACGCCCGATAGCTTCGAAAGTGTGTTCCTGGCTCGTGAAATCAAACGCATCGTGCATGGCGACGAGTAAGGTTCGGATGTTGTCGTCACGTTTAAACTGTTCTAGCAGAGTCTAGTAACCAAATAAACCTAGCATAAGTATTTCCATCCGACTATAACGCAAACAGATCACCTTGGGGATCGTAAAAAGTAGACCATATGCCATCTTTGCATACGGGTGAAGCTGAAAACGAAATTCGGCTTAGTCAAGGATTGGCAAAAAGGACGTTGCACGCACTTCTGCGACTGGGCTCACAGTATCCATGACCCGCTTGATCCTCTTAAGAGCACTTTCCCATGTATTCGAGAGGTTAATCGTCATCATGGCTTCATCGACGCATTATTAGCACGTGACATTCTTGCACTGTCATCGGCCTCGGCCACTGGCGGCATAGAAGCGGTAATCTCGCCTTGAAGGTGATCCTTCGGACGACGTGAGAGTATTTCAAAGCCTGCGCCAACGGTGGATCGGGTGGCCTCCATAGAGTCTTGGGCCATAGAGGGCCGTATAGCTTCTCCAGCACGCTTTTCCGGATGTGAAGCCGTGTTCAGTGAGACACTGACCGTCAAGTAGAGCGTGACCGGCTGCATCGACTGTCCAGCTTGTCTGCCGCCGTTGGTAGGGACAAAAGGAACGTCTACGCCCGAGATGTTTAGCTAGTCGAACGAGCGAGGCTTCTAATAAGAAACGAACCACTTTGGGATTCGACAGGTATCATCTCATGCGTTCCAATAAGGATATCTCGACCTGCAAACCGCGCCGCATAGAGGCACAGTACAAAACGTGAAGACGATTGTACATAGCTGAACAGAATTATCAGCCGAAACAAAGAGGACTACGGAAGGTATGTCTTACAAGGCATCAACGTTCTCGTTCCATTCCACCGTTGGCCCCTCAGTCGGAACGCTTGACGTCTTTTTCGTCGTCTGACTGGCTACAGTAGCAAAGAACTGCCTCTTTTTGCCAAACCGGTTCTTGATATTAGGAACATTATACGCTCGGAGGACTATAAAAGATATCAAACACTTATCGGGGGATCATCGATCAACGAGTCAGGATTCAAGTACACCCGTGACCTCAACACGCAGGTAGGTGGGGCACTCCTGCGATTTGGCGATCTGAGTGCTGTCCAAGCACAGTTCCGGATCCGATATCACTGGAAAAAGCAGGGATTGACGCACCTTATTCCAGAGTTTTCCGATGCAGGGACCTGGGCTGGAGTAATTGTCATTGACGGGGATTCACTGGTCAATGGCATTTACGCACAGATTTAACGTATCTTGTGCAAAACTAGTCATACGAGAGTCTTATAATGACAGAGCGAGGGTAGCACGTCTTCGCCTGAATGCGGACTGTGTTGTGTCGAGAGTTGAATACGTTGAGTACTTGAGTACGTGAGAATACGGGTGGTCTCACGCGCCGTACCTGTACAGCTTACAGTATCACATATTCTCACGATGGACCTTTACTCCCGCCAGTTCGGTGTATCGCCGTCCTCCCCGTTTTCCCTTCGTCGACCACAACCACTGACCCGTGGTCAATGGTACTCGTAACGCCTCATGGCTAGATGGTGTTTAGGGTGGTTACAATAGCTTCCCGAAGGCGTTGCAAGCCCCTCTCACCCTCAAAATCTGCGTGTCCATTCCCCAGCCTGGACATAAGCTGTTACCATTTTCTCTTTCCCTCAATATACGAGGAGGTTCCGACATCGATGTACAAGACGTGGGCGAACGGTAATGGGACGGGAATAGACTTACCAAGTCGTCGTTCATCCGATTTCTAGGCTGTTGGGCCTTCCAGAAGAGGGAACCGTCACCAGAAAGGTTGATTAAGGCATCGAGAATGGGATGTAACATGTAGGCTCTCCAAATTATCATAGTGTGCGTCGGCTCTGCTCTCGAACCCCCGACTTGCTTTGTCAAAGGTTCCTAACTGAGCCATCACCACAACCTTGCGTACGCGCTCTCCTGGCAGCCAACCCGTACACGCAGACCTCCGCACGCTCTTGCTGTAACTCAAATCTCGGGTTAATATGCGAGTGGCTGCGCGATACCGCGCCACCGCCGATACCCGGACGCATCGATCGACTACCAGCACTTCACGGTGCACTGCGCCATGTAGGGTCTCTGGATTGAGAACACCCACGGATGGACGGACAATGTGTTTCGTGAGGTAGACCCGATGTTGGGGAGCAGGATGCCAAGATTTCGCGATCGCGTAATTTGGCAGCTCGACGATGCGGTGCGTCACGCGCGTCACGACTCGAGCTGTCTTTTTTTGGTCGAGTTCCGATGTGATGCCGTCGTGGCCCTCTTCACTTCTTTGCCCACGATCTGTGAGCCATCATGTCACCACCGGTTCTGTTGATTTAAGCTGACAACTTTCTCCACTAGCCACAGCGCGATGATTGTATGCGCGCCACACCTGGCACCTGCTTGTTGCCATGCGGGACGGAATTGATGGATTTGGCCGCTGTTCGCTGGACCCGTTTCTTGATAGGATGCGCTGAACAACGAATCCTTGTTGCAATGATATCCGCAGCCCTATAGTATACGTGCACTGCAATGCAGCCAGGAAGGTAGCACGTCAGGCCTCAGTACCTGGCAGTGCCCTTGTGCCAACTCGTCAAAACCAAACTCTTACGCAGTGGGATCACCCCCCACCAAATTTCGACACAACACCGCCATATTGGCACCGCCTTGTGACTCTGGTACCGTGCCTGTACAGTATGAGTTCGGTCAGAAGACGCGTTAGGGAGAAGGCCGAGGAGAAGAGGGAAGCCTCTATATCTGATTAATGTGATTATCACGAGTGCTGGTCGCTCCGGGGACCAGGCTACCAGTAGCTCTACGCACAGCATACATCCCTACGGAGATCTGGGAATCTCCGCCCAGATCACACCGTATCTCACCTATTCACTAGCGAGAACGGTCTTCTTGCCGAGACCCGAACCAAATGCTACAACCGAGAACAGTAAGGGAACCCAATCCCCGCAGCACAGGGCAACTCCGATAACGGAGGCCGTGAATCGCCTGATCTAACTTCTGAAGGGTGTCAGTTACCTCACCGAATTTCCTGAACGCTCTGGGCATGCTACGCCGAGGTGGCCGAAGCTCTTTGATCGACTTCACAGCGCAAGCACAACCCAAAAGGCAATTTTTCTACGCCACCGTGTGTTCCTTCTATTCCCCGAAGGCGCAGTCGCGCCTTCGATCTATGAATTGGAATTATACGGTACGTTTCGAGTATTCTGCCCCTGTGTGTGCTTCGTGCTACCTTGTGTGAGAAGCGTGAGAAGGCGCAACAAAAGTAAGTTACACAATTTCGTGAACTAATAGAAAACCCAGGTGTTTGGAAGAAAAGAATTGAGGCTCCGCATAGATTACAAGCTATGTATTTACAGGAAGCAATGAAAAAAAAACAACTGTCAAAACGTCGGGATCGGGCAACGGAACTCAACTTGGTTGGTGGTTGTGGTTGCCGGTCCAGCCGGTCCGAAATCAGTCCCTTACACGACGTAGTAACTTACTCACGACGTCCTCTTGCAACTGTCATTTCACTTTTCAGCTGAGTTGATAGCCTGCCTAGGTATAGCGGCTATTCTATCCCCTGTGCGCACGCTGTTGCACTATTCCTATTAGTATCAGATTACAGGCACTTCCTAGAGAAAAACGCCGCCGTGAGGGAAGATGCGATCGAAGATATGCTAGCAGATCTCGGAATAGGCTTGGAGGCATTGGTGGGTATGTGTTGCCCGTCATTCTCACTGTTATCTCACCGCTAAAGGTACTGGCCATACCATAGGTCAGGAAATACTATTTTGCAGTGACCGAATACCTTTAGGCCCTCATGGATCCCTATCGCATCGATGGGCCTGTGAGGAGTGTTCCCACTATCCTCTCACATCATTCTTTGGAATATTCTCAGCAAACCGGGAATACTATAATGGAGGTATGCCACAGTATGTGTCCGAGTTGCGCCACTAATTGCTGCTTTATTAACACCAGTCCATTACCCAACTCACCGGCGACGAAGCTTCACTGGAACCCCGCCTAAATTCGGAATTCGTTACTCTGGGTTAACTCATCGTGTTTCACAAGCACGGTTAGGCTGTAATCTCCGGCCCCCGGGCACACACACCCTCGGTGGTTGAGAATAACATCAACCGCAGAACTGTTTCTTCCTAGAGTCGCAGACTTCACGGCGTTCACGCACAACCCGTGCAACACGACCCATGTTGTGTGTTATTCCCACTATAGGCTTTAACGATGCAGCGGGCCCAGGTGTGGCGCCCCTGACGCCTATTTTCTGGACTCTGCCTTTTTCGTTAACATTTGCAAGGATTTGACTTCGCGATGGCCAAAGTTATGGGATCCTACAGAACGGGGGTACATTTTCCTGTACGAATTCTACTGGCGCTAGCCATCAGATCCCCGTGTGTATATCTGGGGATATCGTTCGCGGTTGTGTGCAATTGCAGATAAGTTTCCCACGTGTCGCGATAGACTACTTGTTCCCTACCAACGCGAGCTCAACACCAGAAAACGAAGACGTTCACACACATGTACAATTGCCCTGTATGTCTTGCGCGTGATTACCTGTGCCTGTGGCGTCCTCATTCCGTCTCTACTAAATTTGTAGCCGCTGACCAGTCTGGTCCCCGGATATACGTACATGGTCCTACTGTAAGGGACCAGGCCTTATACCCGCAAACAAACTTGAAAGCGCGCAGCTGGAGCATGGACCCTTGCGACGACCAAAGGTCCACACATAGCAGGACCATACCTGGTCTCGCCGTTGAGAGCCAACTAAGTTATGTCATCCTGTTTGACGCCGCCGAGGCTTGGCCGAGGCTACTAAGTATGCAATCACAGGTGGGACTCGTCCTTCCCCCGTTCTTTTCGGTTACCAGATGTCATTACAGTTTCAGGGGAACAGGCACATATACGTTCCTGACTATCATTCCATTTTTTAGCACCACACAGCTAGCATACTTGCGCTCGTGGATGTTCTGTGGGATGTGTGATAAACCCATATAGTGCTTTGAAATATTTACTCCGAATCCGAGTCGGATCTCATCTGTACGTCTACCCAACTTTGGTTTTCATTGTTGGTTTTTATTTCTTGGGCCCGACTCCCCACTCGCCTTTTGGGCTCACGCACGTTTAACTGCTCCATGATTAAGTACACCACGGAGAGAGAATAGATATGTGTCACGTGTCGCGAATGGAGTCGCATTACCCATCACCCACTCGACGATGCAGTTTCCATCAGATCAACTTTTCGTTTTTTGTGCGAACGTGTCCTAAACCATTTCGAGGAAGAAGATGGGCGATTCACCCACGCGCCACCAGGGCCATGTCAGCCTGAGTTGGGTCAGGTTTGTTTGTAGTAAGCTGTGCCACAAACAATCGGCTTCTACCGAGATAGCGTTGTATCGCAACCGAGAACAGTTAAATGAGTCAGAGTGAGTGATGTTGAGTAGTTATGGCCTCGATGTTGGTGCGTGCATCAAAAGGTCGATCACATTGTCATTGTGCACAACAGTCGTCTGACTCAGTATGACGCTTTTGTGATGTTGTCTCCCTTGAGGCTGCCCAACATGGTTGCGTGACACCTCGCGCGGTGTATATAACGCAGGTTAGGTCGACAGAGCTTTCTGTATTGAGTCTATATCTTTTTGCTCCCTGTTTCTCGACGTTTCTTGCGGAAACCGAGTCGTGCGTGGGTCAAGTTCAAGCCTTTTGTTCTAACCGAACAACGCAGCAAAGCCCCGCGTGTTTCAATAACACCCGATCAATTGTCACGCAAACTCGACATAATTCCTCGTGCCGGCTTTTTTTTTTCACCCGAGCGAACTTTTGTGATACTCTCAAGTCGTCTGCTTACAAGCACGCCCGAAGCATCCCTCCACAACAACTCGCTGCACTGAATATTGGTCCCGGCTACACCACTCGCTGCATCTGAATTTTTTCTTTGTGGAAGAGAAAACATACTGTACAAAGTGCCCATTACAGACATTTGTGATGCCAGTTACGACCCGCCGTCAATCCCGGGGCCTTGCTCAGCCAAATGCAATGGAGGAAGGCGAGAGCAACCGCTCGGAGGACAAGTTGTTGGGGACCCCACGGGAGAGTGACGATGATGACCCCATGGACGGATCGCTTGCAGAACTGTCGTCGAGTGAAGAGTACGCGTCTGATGAACACGGGCCTGATCTCTCCGAAGGCGAAGAATCCGACCACAGCGATTTTGGCGACCCCTTTGAAGGTATTTTGCACTCGCGTCGAAAAGAGCGCGCCGTACTAATCATATGCACATCGGCAGCGACGCCTCAGGCTTCCATGGCGAAGCGCCGTAAGCTGGAGAAAGCTTCGCCCTCGAAACTCAAGAAGAGTGGTCTCAGTCGCAGGGTCCGAGGCCGGCTGCAGAACATGATGTCGCTCCCCTTGGACGTTCTTTTCGTGGTGAGTTCGCGTCATCCGAAGTTGTTGTCTTCTCGTCTCCTAAGTTCAATCTCCCCTTAGATATTCTCGGGATTGCTGCCTATGGATCTCCTGAACCTCGCGCGCACGAGCAATACCCTGCGGCAGGTTTTAATGTCGCGAAAGTCAATGTCGGTCTGGATCGCCGCGCGACGAAACGCCGGTGCTACAGAGGTCCCTGAACCTCCTGAGGACATGTCTGAACCGGCGTGGGCGCAACTTCTGTTCGGACCTGCTATCTGTTCCGTGCGCAGTCAATTGCTCTTGAACACCGCTTCGAAGATTAACTAACTTGTGAATTACAGCAATGCTCTGCCAGGAACATTCATCGGGTGGACTTTGCGCTGCGCCGTCGCCTGTGCACCGTCTGTAGGAAGAGAAAGTAAGGAAAAGTTCCTCTCCGAAGAGGATTTCCCTCCTCGATGATCCTGACTGCGGCATTTATTAGTCTCGTCTTCTCGATCAAGTTCCGGTCTCAATGCCCTGACTTGAAGGAGTCCATCATGGATCTCCTGCCATATACAAAGAGTACGGTACCATTTCTCTCGCAGCTTTCAGAAACCAGTATTCACCGGTGACATAGTCGGAGGGTGGGCACATGGTCACGCTTCCAATAGTCGATTCTACTGGAAACCCGATTTGTACGAGATGGGCAAGAGGATGGCCGAACTCGAACTGGACATCAGTGAGGGCAAGCCAGGAGCTCAGAAAAGGCTCAAATCCTTCCGTGCGGAGAGAATCCTCTTGGTCGACTCTATTATCCAGGTGTGTTTCCGTTCCACACATCCCTCGTGTTCGATTGATCGAGCTGCCAACCAGGGCAGTCTCGAATTTGAGAAATGGGCAGAGCTGGAGACCGAAGCCCAACTTCTGGAGTCCCATAGAAGACGAACTCAACGACAAGAAGCGTGAGTATCAGTGGAAATCGGTGCTTTTCCTTGAAACTAACGTCCCAACTTCGCAGCCTAAGAGATCGCATCCTCACTGCGGGGTATGATGACGCTGACATCGACTTCATCGGGATGTATAATATACCTGGCTCAAACGTCGACAAAGCATTGACGGACGATGGTGCGCCCTGCAACGCCTCTTTGGGGCACACGTTGACTCCTTTCCATAGCTTGGAGACGTATCAAGTCAAAGGTTGAGACCGCGCTCAGTTCCGCCCGCGAGAACCGGCTCCTGGAAGCGCGGCGCAAACGAGAAAGCGAGTATAAGAGCAAGGCTGAGCAGTATTATTCCGACATTCTGCAACAAGTCCTCCCTATACAACGGCTATATCTTCCCGCCCTCCCCCAAGTCTCCGAATTGTCTTGCTTCAGAGACCTTATAGATCCAGATAGAGAGGTGCAACTTGCCGAGTGGGAACACGCGGCTACCCAGCTTCCGCTGAGTCTTTCCGAGTGGATGTCTGGACAGAGGGAGCGCCTCACTAGCTTGCTACCCTGCCAAAGCGCCGAGGCCAATGCAATGGAGATCACATTGTTGTCAAGCCCGTCCATCGATCGATGGCGTCACTGTGACGGAGCGATGGTTAATTTTGCGGGACAACTCGATTTGGCGTCCTCAGTATTTCGTCACTCAGACACTAATATGATCCTGATCGGGCGCGATGCTTGCCACGCTTGGAAGTTGGAAGGACAACTGGAGTTTTCTACTCGCGGAGCGGAGGCAGTACACGCACTTCTTCGGGAATTGCGACTTGTTCCTGCGTCGACGACTACATCCATGCTCGACCAACTAGACAAGCACTTCATCTGTGGAAGCTGCCCGGAAGACATTGTGAGGCATCATTCGTGGAGATCTTGCGTATGTCATTATTTTTTTTCCCTTGTAGAATTACTCACTAGGAACTCTGCATAGGTGGCGCATTTTGTTGCAGAGACAGATCATGAATACCCCCATTGGCGAGTTATGAACCCCGATGAGACGGCCTCCACCTCGCTCGTGAGAAGGCGTTCCAGCAACATACCGCATGATCCTTTCCGAACATCATTTGAGTCATGGCTTTGCAATCATTGCTCAGACTATCTTGCACCCCAAGCGCCTTTGCGATTCGGATCCCGTGTGGCGTTGGGAAACAAAAGACAGGCTATTCACCATGTCAAGACACAGTGCGTGCGATCCCTTGCAGTGTTGACATCCATTTCTTACCTCCATATTTAGACACAACATCGACGACCCTATGGTAGACGTGGACTTATTCTTGTACCCGGTTTTTGTGGGCTTCATGTTTTGATTCAAGGACTTATATTCGTGTATCATCGGACTTGGACACTTCATTAGGACGTGACAATGAGACATTGTGAATTTGGTTCGAACTGGTCTGCAGTCATGTGATGTGAAGGGGTGTGATGCGCGCCAGTCGCGTGTGGTGAGTCAAGCCAGTCAAGACCAAGACCCAAGACCGTCTACCTCAGTAGCCTCACCGCTGCGTTTCCTTCCCTGGGCCCACCACGTCTCCAACTGGTATGACATCGACCCCTCGTTCAACTTTGCCTTGGCGAACTTCTCGAAAGAATAGAGCACCTACTTCTCTTTCCTTAATTGTAGCCAGACCCGAGGTCGCCTCTCCTCTCGCATCCGCAGTCTCACTCCTCCCACCTATCAAGATGTCCGGTGACGCCGAAGTCAAGGCAGCATCTGTCACTGTCGAAGGTATGTCCCTCCCGTCACAAATTCAGCCGAAATGAAGTTCTTAATAGGTCCCCCCAGATCCCGAGAGACAGGCAAACACGGAGACACAGCCGCCCCTAAGTGACAACGGTGAGCAGCGCTTTCTTTCAACCAGACCCACTATTCCGCGTTGTTTCCATGCCCATTTGGGACTTGCTTGTCGCGTGTGACGCGTCTGGACAATGTCTTTCCTCCGTTTCAAAAGTTCTCATCATTTAATCAAGGCAAGCCACAGCCTGTCCTTTCGTCTTCTCCAAAAGATGACACAACCGGGTTACCTGCGCCCGATATCAATGCCGCCAAGCCCTCCTCAGAAGCACCCGAAGCACTCGGGCCAGCACCGGCACCGCAGCCACGTTCTTGGCTCGCGTCGTTATCCCGACGTAGTTCTACCAGCGCTCCTCTGAATGAGCTCGCCAAGCAGACGCCCCCTTTGGCCGCCGGAGAACGGCCAACTACCCCCGAGCCTGCCCCCTCGACTGTGGCAGCTCCAGCTGATCGTCCCGACCCTAATCCCGCTCCGGCCACCTCACCAGCTTCGGATCCGCAAGTGGGGAGTCACGCCGCCTTGTCGGAAGCCGATATCAAGTCCATACCCAGCAAACGCCCCTGGTTTGCATCGTCTTCGTCCTCTAAGCGGCCGAGCAAACTGCGACCCATGGATGAACCGGGGTCAGCAAATGACCCCACTCCAACTGACTCTCCGACTCCCGAAACTCCTCAACTTCCTGTTACAAACGTCATTCCTCCAACTCCCCCGAAAACTGAGCTTACTAAGGTCGAGAGCAAGCCCCCACCCGAATCCGCTTCCGTTCCTATACCTACTTCTCGCAAATGGTTCTCTCCTGTTTCGTCGCTATCATCAAGGTCTCCTGACGCAGAAACACGGACCCTTTCGCCATTGGCCGTTTCGCAAGCTAGCATTGCTTCACCGTCGACGCCATCCTCCATCGATGACCAGGTACCAAAATTACCGTCCGCTGGTCCTCAGACAGAGTCGATCGCACCTCCTGTGCTTTTATCGAGTGACACCAGTCAGAATTTGTCTGCTTTGAACCCTTCCGCAAGCCGCTTTATGCTCAGCATCCCGTTTCTTGGGCGTCCCAAAGTGCCACTGGACCATGCCGTCGCGTCCGCGAAGGCTACTGACGTGCGAACGGAGCTCGAGACCGAAGGTAGCTCCTCGCAGTCGTCCGGTGAGTCAGAAGAGCCTACAGTTGAGACCACAGGTAAGCGGTCCCGAAATCGATGTCAACTCGGAACCAACACGGCGCCTTATAGATACCACGCCACCTTCCGGTCCGAATTCCGAGTCCGCAACCACCGCTCAACAAACTCAACAAACACAGAGCTCCTGGTGGGGACTTGTTGGTTGGGGGCCCACAATCACACAGCCCACTTCTCAGACCCAGGATACACCTCCGATCGGACCTCCAGACCAGGAACAGACCACCATCATAGCTGACTCCCAGCCAAGGGGGACTGACGTCTCGAATACCCCTTCTGTACAAGCCCAACCAGAGTCGACGATACCGGAAACAGACGAGAACCATGGCTCAAGTTGGTTGTCGCCATGGTCTTGGTATAGCCAGCCAACACCCTCACCCAACCCTGCTCAGGCCAAGGTAGGGATCGATGACCAAGCACAGGTACAGAATCCGAGCAGCGCGGATGCTGATGTCAAGGAAGCGCCCGCGACACAAAAATCGGTCCCCACAGCGCAGATTGACCCCACCAATCCCATCCAGTCCTCCATCTCGACAAACGTATCTGGCTGGGCTTCATTCTTCAGTTCCAAGACTCTACTTGCTAAGCGCATCACTGATACCGAGTATCGTGAGGAGAGCACGATGGAGGTGATGGAAATTGACGATGGTGACGATGAGCGCGCAGGTACGGCTACGCTCGTAGCAACGTCAGAAGTTCGAACGGGCAACGACGTCGCGCGAGAGATGCAAGTTGCAAAGATGGCTCCTGCCCCACCACGCTCGCCGTCTCCATCACCAAAGCCGAAAGTCAGGCCTGATAAGAAACCCGATGAACTTAAGGGGACAAAGCGTGCGTCAGTCTCACCTGCGCCGTCCAAGGGATCAGGGCGTGCGTCGCCACGGGTGCCATCGCCACCAAATCTCGTACTGCCGACGTGGGAAGACACGTTTTGCGCACCCCCTCGCTCTATCGCTCGGCAATCACAGACTGGTTCTGCGTTTTCGAGGACGGTACGTTTCGTGAGCGGGATGCTCTTCGCAAGAGACGATGGCACAGGCTCGGGGAAAGGCAAAACGCCCTCGAAGGATGATGGAAGCTTTGCGGACTTTGGAAAGGAACTTCCACGCGCCTGGGACGTTATCGGCGAAAGGTTAGATGGCGATATTTTGCGAGGGTGTAGACGCGTTGTGGTTATTGGGATACATGGGTGGTTCCCTGGTACGTCCGCCGATGTCACTTGGGCTTCGTCGGCTAGGGGCGAATCAGGGGATCGAGGCTGATGTTGTCCTTCGCTGCTGTACAGGCGCGATCACGCGGTCTGTGTTAGGCGAGGTTCGTTCTCGCCAGCGGAGCTGGACTCACCGCTGATATGCGTGTTCTGCAGCCGACTGGCACCAGCAGTAAGTTTGTCATGATGATGTGCCGGGCGCTGGAAGCGTTTCAGGAACAACACCAAGTGCAATTCGAAAAAGTGACGCAAATTCCCTTGGAAGGCGAGGGAACAATTAACAAGCGCGTGGAAAAGTGGGTTGCCACGCCAGCCCCTCCTTGTCTTCCCGGGCTGTCACAGATAATCGAAATAACCGATCGTTTTTCATTCAATTTTTTGCAGATTGTATACGAATTTGTTGGCGAATCACGATTGGATAAACGACCTCCACGCTGCGGACGCCATTCTGGTGGCAACGCATTCTCAAGGCTGCATCGTGTCAACTCATTTACTCGATCGACTAATTCATGATAAGCATATCAAGACATCAAGGACCTCCGACCTGCTGGCGAGCGCCTCTGCCGCCCTCGCTCCCGGCGGCACGAGACCAGTGGCGCCTTCTGCCCAAAGGGTGTGCTGTTTGGCGCTGTGCGGTATCCATCACGGTCCACTTCGTTATCTTAGCTCTAGCTCCCTCGTGTTGCCCTACATCCAAGTAAGTGAAAGTTTCCTTGACGTGAGCGCCGCATATCGAGTCACCTTTCATCTATCAGTACTTCGAGTCGGCGGCGGCAAAGGAGCTCTTTGAATTTCAGGTCGGTTTGTCCAACAGGCTCGCCGCGCCGCTGCGCCAAGCTATCTCCTACTAATCCCTGACATGTCCCAGACCACCAGTAGCGAGGTCTCGAAGAGTTACGTTAAAGCGCTGCGTAATGTCTTTAACCATGAAGTGCGTCCAGATTGATTTGAATTTGCTGTTGGGACATGTGATGACATCAGATCAGGTCAAGATGGTTTACATCGCTTCGCTGAACGACCAGGTCGTGCCACTCTATTCAGGACTGTTCACCGCCGCTTCCCACCCACTCATTTTGAGGGCATTGTACATCGATGGAGATGTGTATCAGTGCGTGTTTCGGCTTTTTAAGAAAGATTTGTGCCTGAGATCGCTGACACCACCCACCCGATGTGCGCGTCCAGCTCATCTGACTTTCTGTCGAACCTCCTCGTTTTGCTCCTCCGAGTGACGAACGTTGGTCTGTCCGATAGCGGTTTGCTTACGCACCTCTCGGAAGCAACTGCCGGTTCGTTGAACGGTATTGGGCATTCGACCGCCTATGAAGAACTAGCGACATATTCGTGGGTATTTTCACCTCGGAGGATTGGTATTGGCACACGTTCTAATGATGAGTTGGGCCCAGGTTGGCCGTGAACTATCTTTTCATGACAAATGAAGGAACGAATGAACATCCAGAACTTGTTCTCCAGCCTTTCGATGCCAAGATAGAACGCAATGATTACGAAGTGAGCCCATCGTTTTCATGTCGTTGCTACGCTGCGTATCGTGCCGCCACAACTTGTCACTGACACTGACCAAACCTTTTCTTCTATTCTTTCTTTTCTGTTATCAAAAAAAAAGATCCCCTGGGCGTTACGCGATTTGATTGCAAACGAGCGCGTCGCACACTTTTTCGCGAACGATTTCGCAAACCTGCGCAATGCATTCCCAGATTGGCACCCCAAAACGGCCATACTAAGGGATATCAAGCGCAAGCTCCAGCCTATCCAACGTCTGAATACCACCACGGGATTCGGTCCTTCCAAACTTTGATATAAATGAAATATGAAACTTCTTCGTCTCCTATGCGGGGCTACGGTAGACTCAATTGCCATTGTTTTTTTTTTCTTCCGTTCCATTGTTCCATTTTCTTCGCTCTCTCTCTCTCCTCTCCTCCTTCAATTAATACTTTTTACTTGTCAATCGAACTATCATCACCCATCGGATCATCATCCTTATCACACTTGTGTACGAGTAGTCGTATCTTCTTTCCTAAACGACGTGTTCACGTCTGTGTAGCGAGCGCATCATCACCGTGTTGTCTTTTGCAACAACAGCATCCATCATTTAAATTAACGTTCATGTCCCTTCTCCGTAGTAGTAGGTAATACACTTGTGCGTGTGATTATTCTCTGGGAAAAACGACCGTTTCCCCCACCCTCTCCCCCTTCCGGCGCTTTTCCCCAAATTACGGCACACTTAAAGCCGAAAGGCTAACGCGACCGACGCGCGCACAATAACACATACTGTACACAAAATGATAGCGTTTCTATGCCACGATCGTGATCACCATTCACCAATATCGAATACATACCAGGAGGGAAGTGGGCTTTGACACGGTCCGTCGTCGTCGTGGGTGTTACCCTTGACGGACGCGGACAGGTACGAAGGACGGTAATTATACCGGACGATCCAATTTGAGAGGGAGCAACTAAAGTAGAGCTACAAGTGCATTCAAAAAGTGTTATTCGCGTCAAAGTCAAATTCGAGGAATTTTCCTTTTTTTCTCTTTTTCCCTTTCGTGACTACACAGTTATTACTACAATGTCCCGTTCTTCCGGTCGGCGATCCTCTCTCGCTACTCAACTTACATTTGCACTCAAGAAAACGTCGTTGTTATGCCGTCCCCCTCCGTCTTGTCCGTCCGTACGTCTTCTGTCAACGATACTCGGCGCCACAGTCGCCTATCAGTGTGATCATCTTCCGGCCATTCGAGCGGTCGAGGACCACTTCGATATCTGCACGATCGGCGTCGGAAAGACAGAATTTAAATACGTTGAGGTTGTCCTCAGGATGTTCCGAAACGCCCAGACGGGTGCCTTTTGGTTGGTCGACAAAAAAGTCAGTAGCATTCCGAATAAAGGGGGTGGAGAGGGAAAAGGGGGGTTCGCGTAGAGAAGAGAAGAGAAGCAAGAGGGGAGGAGGGGGACGTTTACGCACCGACGAGGACAGCGCCAACGAACGGGTGGTCCAGCACCCACCGGACGGCCACGTTGGCGATGGTCACCCCGCCATGGCGGTCGCCGATTTTCCGTAATACGGCGAGGAGTTGCTGGAAAAGGGCCCAATCGCCCCACGCTCGCGTAATGGCGTCTAAATACTGTGGAACATTCAACGCGCGCTCAATGTGAGTGAGAAGGCAGTTGGGGCAACAACGAAGGAAGAAAAAAAAAATTTGGAAAAAAAAAAAAAGAGGTGACATGTGGCACCCAACCCGCCCGGTTGCGGAAGGAATAGCCGGGGCTAGGCCATCTCTCTCCAGCGCTTCCCGTCTCCGCCCCCACACCCCGCACTCGCATTCGTCCACCCGCAACCCACACGTCCCCATTTCCCCCCTCCTTCACACATACACTACATAATGCGTCTGACCCACCTTGCGCTGTGACGGCGTTAGCGTGCCGGAATACGGATCAGGCTCGGGCCTGTCAAGCCAGGCGTCTGCGAGAAAGCCGCCGCACTGTCAGGGGAATTGTGAGCAAGGGGCGAAGGAGGTGGTGCACGGAATAGTGCGGGGGAGGCACGTACAAAAGTGCCGTAAGTGAGTAGCTTGATGTTGTGCTTCTCGCAGACATCTGCCATACCGTGGAGCGGCCGTGTGTCAATCAGTGAGAACTGCGTGTGCGATGAGGTAGGTGAGCATCAATGATTAAATTCATTACACTTTTTTGTGTTAGCGCGCGGGTGTGTCTCGTGCCAGATGTCAAAACCAAAGCGAGATCCGCAAACGAGAGATGATTATCGGGTGCGGAGTGGGGATGCGTGGGATGGGATTGGGATGGGACGCGCTAAGACGGAATGGGACGTGTAGACACACACCTGGACTTGATTGGAAACGATAGCCCCAGGGCCGAGTTGTGTGCAGATCTCGTCGGTTCGGACCGCATCGAAATTGACAAGACCGAGGGCTGTGATGATGCCATCTGCTTGGAGGTCCTGCAGATATTGCAGGGCGGTCATATAACCCTTATTAGAGTAGTCTTGCCAATAGAACTGCGGCAACAAACGTCAAACTGGTTGAGAGGTGGGGGAGCCAAAAGAGGAAGCGAAGCGACAAGCAGACCTGCAAGAAGTCGAGGTGGCTGGTGCGCATCCGTGTCATGCGCTCGCGGACAGCGGCCTCCACTGTGGAGCGAGAAAGTTCCTCGCCTTGTTTGAAGACACACCATTTGGTGCCCCCGAGGACGGTGCGGGGCGGAAGGTGCTCCTGAAATTGCCCCTGTCGGAATAGTGCGAGGTGGGGTGGTAAGGGGGGGAGGAGTTGACGGGCGTCAGTAACGAATAAACGGGGGGCCGAAAGCGAGTGTGGCCAACTGACAAAGACGATCTCGGCAGGGCCGTAGTGATCAGCTGGTTGGCAGAGGAAACGGAAAATGAGCGTCTGAAGGAGAGTTCTATTGAACTCTGTCGTGTGAGCTCACCCTTGGCAATTAAGTTGTGCGGAGCGAGATAACGTCAGTCAACAGTCTCGGAATGGGACAAAGAGGCGGACGCTGAGAAGATTCACCATATCTGACAATTGTCGGAAAGCACCAGATCAGCGAAAAAGAGAAACATCGCCAGTTTCTGAATCAACACGTTACCGAACGCTGTATAGCCTTGATCAACGTGCCGTGCCATCGCTTCGCGTATCCTTGATGCTGGCGCACTTCCCCAGGCAGTGCTGGAGAGCTGCCATAGGCCAACCCAAAGACGGGGAGGGTGGAACGGCCCGAGTGGGAACGTTTCCCAATGGGTCGCGGCCACCGGAGAAGACGAACTGACGTGGACGGGAGAAAGGGGGCTCGTCATTGACATTGGGTGGGGTTGATTGGATACATGAGAACTAAGAGGCTTATATCTACTATCAATCTAGCGGTCCTCCCAATGGTGCAGAGGTCTGATGCCAGAGGGGCTGGCTCGAGGGAGAAGGAAGATCCGTCTTTGCTCCAATCGAGTCCGAATTATTTCTCGATTTTTTATTATAATAAAATAATGAAAAGATACGAATTTGTCAGAGTTATATTGGAACCAGTTTCCCGGGCATCCGAGCGTATTTGAAAGTTCGCGCGTGTTGATCAAAAGACCGGAGCGAGATCCAAACCAACCAACGTCGTGTCCACCATCATCATCTTACCCTTTTCTCCAAATCTCCCGTTTCTCCTCCCCCCTCCCCCCCAATCGAACAAACTATTCCGGTTCCTCACTTGGTAGCCATGGTCCGCTAACTAACTTGGTCCCGATTTGTCGGAGCACCAAGCCTGAACTATAAATTCACCTTTGAACACTCCTCCACCTCCTCGATCATATCGACTCGACGCCCTCTCTCGTCTCGCTTCGCCGTTTGCCACCTCTGACTCACCTCCGTCATGCCTGCCCCATCATCCGACGCTTTCCACCGCTCACCAGACTCGCGTTCTCTCAACCATGTGTACGTCCCCCCCCCTCTTATCATCCCACCCCTATCCATTGCCGGTCGCTTATCGCACCCACTCACAGGAATCTCATGGTTGACTCGTTCATTGCCAACGCCAGGGTAGAAGAGTACGTCATCCCTACACCCCTCCTCCCCCTATCTGCGCGCTGACTTATTGGCGCCGCCTGCAGCCTCCGCGCCACAGTACGGATACTGCTCGCCAGCATGCCCCCAAGCACCGCACAGTCCTTCACCAAGGCTGCGCGCTCACGGATGGCCAGATCCAACGCCAGCTCACTCCCACACGCCCAAGTCCTCTTTCTCTTCGACGGCGCGGACCCAATGCCCACATCCGGCCTATACGACATCTTGGCGCACGCGCGCGCCTTGTACGGTGCAGGGATGGGTCTTGCCAGTTTCGGCATATTCGCCAACATCATTCGCAGTTCTCTGGGCCTCCGATGGTCACCCTATGGCGCGGCCGCGGACGCGCTGACCCTCATCGACGGCGACATATGCCAGGCAATACAGAGCTCCAAAGAGGAGATCGACTCTGGCCGCGCCGGAGATATAGAGGCACGTGCAAGGGTCGCGGAATTACGCGCGGCCTTGAAGGAAAGCGCGGACGCCGTCGCGCGGTGGGGAGGCGATTTCCCATTCGAACGCGCGGCGGCCACGCTAGAAGTCTGGAAGATGTGAAACAAATGCATTGCTGTCGTTGTCGCCGTCTTCTATTGTGGTGTACGATTCTAGTCGTTATTTTCGCGCTCCTATTACCAACATTCTAATTTTGGCTACACGCCCATACGAATATCGCATCTAAGCTTCATAAAATGAACCGAATTTGCCACGCTCTAGTTATGGCGCGTTGGCGCCAACACAGACTATCCTGTGGGAGGCGAACTCAAAAGGGTAAAGTCCTCTGTGATGTAGGAGTAAGCGCGGCTGGTCCAGCGCAAGTCAAATGCCCAAATGAATTGAACTAGGATACGGCTGAGGGTGCCGTGCTGGCGGCAATCTCACACAACTGCATAACACCCGGCGAATCAATGCGATACCGGGAGAAGTGCCGAGAACGCAGAACCAATCCCAAAAGAAAAAGAAAAAGAAAAGAAAGCGAGAAACCGTCGCGTTACAGTATGACGGCAGGAACTTTTGGGGAACTTCAGAACAGCCGCGGGGGGGGAGCATCGGCGGCGTTGGCAGAGGCCGAAGCGAGGGTGGGCAGCGGCACAACATCGGGGGCGTTCGGGGGGTTTAGTTGCCGGGGGGTGAGTTCTGCCATTCAATGGTGCTTTCGAATTCGACGTTTCGTCTACCGGGAAAATGGATTGGAGCTCACATACGGGGAGAGAGAACAACTGAAGATAACAAGAACAAGAACAAGAAGAGACAGAAGGAAAAAAGCGGAATGCAAGGAAAAGTGATCGGCCACGAGTCTGGACTCCAATTGCTCCTCCTGTGCGGCTGCCATGTGCCACTGTATGTGTGGTGTACGGTATTCAACCAGGCGCGCGCGATTGCGCGTGACATGATGATGGGCTCACACGGCAATTTAATTGCCTCCGAGGCACGCAAATGGGGTGAACAGATTACGCGAGCAATCGAATCCGATGAGTAGCCGAAATCGCACACCTCCAGGCTGCCGCGATGATGATGTGCATTCAAAAAAAAAAAAGAAAAAACTCTGCAGGGGTGTTCATGTGTTATGAAGCACAACGCATTGAACACGACTGAATCGAGCCACCGTTCTACCCCTTTTCTCTCCCTAGATCCGACCGAGCGATATCGCCACGACCTTGTGTAAGCTCGGCCATTCACTAAAAATACATTCGGTGAACTATCCTACGACCGCAACAAATGGAGGACCCAAGACAAAACACGATGCGGATGGGTCGAGCCGGAACGAGCATCTCGATAAGGAGGGGGACTGCGCAGTATCTGGAGTGCGCAGAAAACAGGTGCCGACCCGTGAATCGGACGTGTCCCAAGGAACCCGGCACGGAGGCACAACCTCATCGTTGACCTGACCAAAGGAGAGCAAGGAATTGATGGCCGAGTGCGTTATCCTGCCCCAATGACCACCGAGCTGCGTTCAAGTCGCGACAGAGGTTCGACCGCAATCGTGTTTGGGTTGCTTCGGTTCGGAATCGTCATTTCCCCAAACTGATGATAAGCAACCACACGAGTGATACACGCGTCACGCGCAGCGGAGTGCGGAGTGCAGTGAAACTACCACAAATGGTAACAGGCCCACGTTTGAACAGCGACCGCGAGGAGGAAATATTTGCTCGATGCTGTACAGTTAGTTTTGTCGGGCCAAAACAGCCAAAAGGATGACGCGGAAAAACTTTCCTAGTACAACATCGGCTATTTGAGGAGTATTCGCCGAGGAAAGAGAAGACGAGAAGCCTAGAGGCCCCATGGTCAACGAGGGACGATAGGTCAACCATGTGTTAACTCGGGCCTTTTTGGAAACAGGTTCATGAATCAGCAAAAAAAAAAAATTGAGACTTCCGGTAGATGACCGTTCATCTCGCACTAGGCACCACCACCGGCGCGATGCCCGAACACTGCCAGGTTCTGTTCGGTGTGTGGCCGAATCCCATGAAGCGGTGGACAAGCCAATATGTATAACGCCGCCGGAGAAGGATAAATGAACGAGTGGTGATAGAGAAAAAGAGTCCGGCTGACACGGTTATCGTCTCCAGTCCGGTGTATAGAGAGAAGACGAAGGGTCGGTGAGAAAGGCTGGTTCCATCAGGACGGTCAACGGCAAGAAGGCAGAAGCCCGAGATGCAGATACGGAAAATGAATACACAGATCGAGAACAAATTGCGCCGGGACGTGTGCCCGCCGTGACACCTTCTCAGGAGAAAAAAGGGGGGCGATTGCACATGAAGACAGGTGATAGGTAGTATGGTTATGCCTCAGGATTGATGATCAGACGAAGAAGCTGACGCTGTGGGTGCAACAAAGGATAAATCAATGTGTCAAGGGCTGACAGTACTGACGGCAAGTGACCGTAGTACTGCACAGAAACGAAAAGTCGGCATCCTTGGCTCAAGAATTATCGAACGATCGCCCTCCCATGGAGATACAGCACCAAGGTTCAGGAGATCTCACATACCGTACCAACGTGCCAACAAACCCTGAAGCAGCAGTATTACGTTACTAATAACGAATTGATCTTTCCAGTCTCTTCGCAGAGGGCAGCTTGGCGGTGATAATGCATCATAAAGGAACGACTGCCTAGACCTGGGACTTCTTGAGGGGTAAAGTGTTCAGGTCCCGCCATACAGCGAGGATAAAAGCAAAGACCCCGACCTTCGGCGTTTTCCATGAGACGAGGCATCATATACATCATATACATCTAAGTAATATTCGGGTTCTTCTTATGATCAATTACGGATCTATGTGATAGAAGTGCTGTGGTGCATGTCACTTGTGAGAGTGAAGGGCTAAATGTCAGCCGTGATTGCTAGCGACGTTCTCGGCACACTCCGTTTGGTGGCCGACATTGCCGACGCGACCCCCATCATCACCGCCGTCGCCTCTGCCACCGCTACCGTCGTCCCTACCGACATACGCCGTCTTTCGACCTTGTTGCTCTCGGAGCATGCAGTGTGGCCTTTCTCCAACCACATCCTGACTCGTTTCTCGGAGGGTCCAATTACAGCGGAGAGCCATGGAGGTTACCACGCTCAGTCTTCGAACATCGCCCGGCGGCGCAAAAACGGCAGATTTACGGGGACAGACGAGGATACCCCAACCACCTTCTTTAATTCCATTGCTTTCTCCAAAATCTGCGCGGAACCAAGCTCCCAGCAGCTCCCTCCCTAGTTCTTTGTCGGCTCCCCAACTCGGCCTGGTGCCTCCAAACAGAACGCCCTCAGGAAGCGGTCCTCCGTCCCAAGCAGCCATCCCCTCACACACACCCCCAGTACTTCCAACACATGCGTCGGGCGGCTCTTCCTTGCCTTCTTTGCGCACCCTTCGAAATCTCCTTCCGTTTGGGTCCGGAAAGCCTGCTTCGGGCACGGCTACTTCCGGACCGTTGAGGAGCCCCTTCGCTAGCTTTGCACCAGTTCGACGTTCCAGCACGACCATCGAACGCAAGAATTCGAGCCAGTTTTCGCGCCCGGGAGACGATAGCGATGAGGCTGTGATATCTATCGTGCCATCTCCCCTCCGCCAGGCCAGTCCAGAGCGCACTCGTGATGCCACCAGTAGCGCCGACGCCCATGACCCGTCTGCCCCATCTCCTCTATCTGGTTCGCCCTTGCTTGGAGAATTAGGTACGTGTGAAGTCACTTGCGCAGTTGGGTCCGCGAAATGAGCCCCATTTCCGTTCCGTTTTAGGTCCGCCGGTCGTCACTTTCAACCCCGAGCCCCCTCTTAGCTCAGAACTATCGACGATACTGGAGTCTGACCTCTCAGGGTTATCGAAGCACCTCCCTGCTTTGGACGGATCCCAAATTATCGACCTTTCTGGAAATCGGTATTCACCGGGCCCCGGGGCGTCTCCCCCATCAGTTGGGACAGATGACGACGATGAAGTCGTGGCCCCTGATACCTCTGTGCTGGATCTCTCCACCTCGCAATTAAAAGAGGAAGTCATGCATGCATTGAAGGAGAAACCTTCCACTAATGGGTGGCTGACTGGAGTGGTCGTTGAAGATGTGGCTGATAGCCGCCCTGCTAGTCGGAACCATCGAGAAGCGCATGAGGGTTACGCTGAAGTGGAGCTTGAGGAAAGCCTGCACCTTGATGCACTTGACCCGGATCTTGCGGCATTGCTCAGCCCCAATCGCGTGAGAGGAAGGCAGCCAGGCAATTTACTTGCACCGGTTCCAATTCATCAGAACCCTCCAATTATCGCTCCCCCGCGGATTTTCCCCCCTTCGCGAGCCGTCACCCCTCAATCTCGACCTTCACCTTTAGGATCTTCCCCTGTTGATGTTTCTCCTAGCTCCGCAACGGGATCTGCGAGATCTCAACCCTCCCCGGTCCGTACGACTGCCCATGCCCATTCAGGCATTGTACGATCAGTACCAACGAGATTCGTGCCTCGCCTCATGCGCTCGGCAACTGATAATGCCCTAACGGGGCGTGGGGATCGTGGTATGGAAAGTTTTTCACGGACCCCCTCCGATTCGGCCCTTCAGTTAGACGAAGCGCGCAGGGTCTCAAGCGATGGTGTATACCTTAGGCGCCCACCTGCCTCGCCTTTACCTTTAGAGTTCCAATCACAACCATCGCTACAGCAAACCCATACGGAGCAACACCGCCGTGTGGCATCCTCTCGCCTTGCCACTCCCGCGCGTTTTGGTGCCCACACGTCAGGGGCCTCCAGGCTCTTGCGTTCCGCATTGCCATCTTCGTCGTCAGCATCACCAACAGGCTGGGGGGGAGATTCCCCGTCGCCGACTTCCCGTGCACCGTCGTCCCTCGGGGCCGCGGCGGATCGTTTCAACCGTCCACGCACCAGTGAGGACGGCGCCCTCGGGGGCCGGCCTAGCGCTCGTGAACGCCTCGGTTATACCCCACGCAGCCGCAATCGCAGCCTCAGCGTTGGCAATGGCGGAAATGGCGAAAGGGTAACGTCGCCTGGACCCCGAACCGCCACCGAATGGCTTGGCCCGCGCACAGTCAAGGCCTTCGCTGCCGCCGGCCTGCTTGACCGCGACCGCGACCTCAGCAACAACGCATCTCGCTTTGGGAGCGTGCGGAGCCTCGGCGACCGCGACCAGCGTGCCCTTGCCCCCAGCCGACTGGCACTGTCCGAGGCGGGCTCGGTCGCGAGCTCGTGGCGCAGCGGGAGCGTGTCTCGGGCGATGACGCACTCAGACGTGACGGCGTCCACGTCGACAGGTGCGCCGCGCACCACGCGCTCCGCCGAGTCCACCGCCCCGACGTCGATCTCCATGTCGCGTCCGCAGTCGCGTACGCCCTCGCCGCAGCACAAAGGCCACCAGGCGGCGCTGCAGGCAATGCAGGAGAAACACGCGACAGAGACGGGCACGCTGCTCGCCGCGCTTGCGGACGCCCAGTACATCGCCCAGTCCCTGCGCACGGAGAACGCGAGGCTCACCAAGCGCGTCGAGGATCTCGAGACACAGCTCGTCGCTGCTGCCCACGCGCAGCTGCGCGCACAGCCTCTGGCGCGCTCCGTCTTCAGCAGGGTCGTCGAGCGCCAAACCTCCGCGGACGCATTCGCTCGGCGGTGGTCGCCTCCTCCGCCCGTGCCGATTCTCCCCGGACACCACCCGCAGAATACCTCCAGCAGGGTCCTAGATCTAGAGGACTCGGATGCGGAAGACGCGACGTATCATGGTGGCCGCGTCACGGCGTCACGGCGTGCCAGCGGCTCTGAGTCCGTGTTCGCGCTGCCGCCGCCGAACATGTCGATGCTGCTGCAGGAGCAGCCCGCGGGCTCGCGCCACTCCGGCAGCACCGTTTCGGTGACAACCGCCGGCGCGCCGACGGACGGCCCCGGCTCGCCGCGTAGCCTGTTCTTGCGACCGGAGCACGAATTGCACCTTGGAGATATGGGGAGCCTCGATATGCGCTTTACCGAGGATGAGGCTGACGACGCTGGTGATGATGAGGACGTGTTGTGAACCCCCTCCCCCTCCTTCCCCCCCTCTCTTTCGTTTCGATTGTCGGATATACCAAGTTGCTTCTCTGCTACGCCCTAAGAGGGACTCCTACGCCTTCGTTTTCATGTGCATAATTTTCTTGATACCTCTTACCCTGCGTCGCGTCTACATCATTGCAGGCTTACCGCTAGTTATCCTCACCTAACTTTTTGTATTGATAATGTATTGTGGAAGAATCGTAATTTTCCCTCGCGTCATTTCCCTCGCGTCATCTAAATGTCCGCGGGCCGGACTGGGCACTACTGTATCAAGCTAGGCACGCAAGTACCCTAGCTGCAACGTCCAATGTCCAACTGTACCGCAGCCGCCAGTAGTGCGATTGCATTTGCTGCCAGTGGCAACGGTCTTCTATGTGGGCTAGTCCCGCCCCTCATGACGAGAATATTGCAGCTGCGGAGCTATTCTTTATCGTATTCGTATTGGAGGTAGCGACCTGAATTATAATCCCTTTCTATACCAGAAATGGCTTTGGCAGCCTGGCAGGGGTTCTGCTCTAAGCGCCGCCGCTAGCAGTGCGCCTCGCCCTTCCAGTATTGCTAGTGGTTACTGGGGCAGTCAAAATTATCATATGGGCCTGCGCTCGAAGCGCGCGCCTATCAGGGTCCACACAGATTAAGGCGGCTGGGGAAAACGTGCGACCATTACTCAGTCGCCGTGTGTCGTCAGACGGGTGCAATCATACAGGCGCGCTTGTCCATTAAGGAGGAACCGGTTCGGTGCGCCCACCTGCGCTACCAGTACAGTACAAACCGGATATGACACTTGGTGCGTAGCTTACTTATAGCCATATGGATTTATCGCTAGCCAGAGATTTCCATCGACCAATCACGAATTTCAATCGTGTATTCGTGCCTGAAGGCGGGTTTGTTTTTCTTCTGGTTGTTTTGTTCTCCCTTTGCTGACTCGGAGGTACACCTAGTTCGGGTTAAGGTTGATTTCGGACCCGCCGGACCGGCTTCATAGTTCACCGGTGGCACTTGCTTTCCCCGTTCGGAAGGGCGACTGAGGTTGGTCGACGACGATTGAGCGCCCCCTGGATCGCCGTGCTCAGCCCCACACCAACCGAAAGGGCCAACGGTTATCTTTTTGACCGTCCCACTGATCCATCCCCTGGCCTCATGGACGCGGCCCAAGCGAATTTCACTCGCGCTGCCTCCATCCCCCATTTTGATGGCGGTGGCAGCCCCACTGTCAATGGTGGCCGCACTACCCCACCCTCACCGTTTACCGACTCTTCGTCGTCCCCAACTGCTATCTCTGCAAGTGCAAGCACGCCCACGACGGATTTGACTTCGCTACTTTCAGAAGCCGCCAAGCTGAGCCTGGAAACCGTCAAGAGATCTTCTCTCGGAGAGCCCCCAGCAGTTACGTGGCCGTACTCACAGGCCTCGGCCCTAGACGATATACCCGGTGTTGCCCATGCGCTAGACTTATTCCTTAAGTCCCTAATGGTAGAGTCGGAGGAGTATTGTCACACCAGTGATCCGAAAAAGTGCGCTATTCCAAATGTCCTTGTTTTTTTTTTGTCGCTGAAACTGGCGCTCGTCGCAGGGAACGTTTGTATTTCGCTACAGGCTTCGGCTTGATTCAGTGTGTCAAGGCGCTGATGTCGTATGAAGATGATGTGCGTGTCTGTTCTCGGATTGGTAAATTCCGCTGCTCAATGCGTTTAACAGGACCTTTTGTCCGCAATCGGTCACACCAAGCACGGAAATGTCGTTGCGAATGAACATCGGAAGAGGGCCGCTTCCATTCCCTTTCGCCTTGCGGGCTATGTAACCGGCTTTTCTGGCACCAACTGGGTTAAGAATATGACTACGGTCGAGCGCCACGCCGAACTGGTGTATGCAGAGAGCCTGTTTGAAAAGGTACGCCTTTCCCTGTAAGGAACCTCCGTATCGGACTAATTGAGGTGCCAGGCCCTATTAGGGATTGTCTATTCTGGCGACTGGCTCGCATTCATCAAGGAAGCGTGCGCAACTCCACTCTCCATGTTTCGTTTGACAAACAAATTTACCCTGTTAGGCTAAATATGCGGTCAACTATGCAGGTGTATCGCCAACTCGGAAAGTACCTTGAACAGATGGACGCCGAGGCGCAGGCGCGCGGTGACGGACCGGAGAACAAGTCCGTTGACGTACACTTCCGATCTGGCGTTTACCTCGGCGTAGGATTGTCGCATATCATGCTCAGCCTCATGCCTGCGAGGCTAGCGACTCTCGTCGAACTTTTTGGGTACAAGGGCGATCGCCATCTTGGGCTTGCACTACTGCAAAAGGCCGGTGGCTGGACAAAGGAGTCTCCCGAACCATCTGTCAGCCAAGGTGCGCCACCAGATTTGCGGCGTTGGCGCTCTGAGACGGTAACTAATCGGAACGCCTCTGGTACAGAGGATGAGGGTGTGCGGCGCAGTATATGCGACATGACGCTTCTGATATTCCACCTATTTCTTTCTAGTTTCACGCACGACGGTGTCGACGTAATGATGGCGCAGAAAATCGTTGACTGGAACCTCAAGCGCTACCCAGAAGGTAGTGTTCCGCCTCTTTTGTTTTCTAAATTTAAATCTATTTTTACATGCTCGACCTATGATAGGTGTCTTCTTCCTTCTCGCTCAGGGCCGGCTCAGTTTGTGTCGTGCCCAACCAGCCCGCGCGATCGCGTCTTATCAGAAGGCGATGAACGTACAGAGCCAGTACCGCAATTTGCATCACGTTTCATTCTGGGAGATGGCCGTGTCAAACCTTGCGCTCTGGGAAATAGAAGAGTCGCTCAAGTGCTGGCGCAGTCTCCACAAAGAATCGACCGTATGTGTCGCAACTCTGTTCGTGATCCTCGGACCGATGCGTTAATTGAATTGTGACCCCTCGATGCAGTGGTCGAAGGCGGTCTACGCCTATGGCGTCGCGGCCCTTCTCGTGCAGCTGGGTGGCGAGGAGAATCAGGCAGAGGGTCTAAGACTGATGACACAAGTCCCCAAGCTCCGTCAGCGCATCGCCGGAAAATCGATCCCGCTCGAAAAGTTCGTCGCGCGCAAGGCTCGCAAATGCGAGGCCCAGGGCGGGCAGCTATTTCTCCCTGCCCTCGAGCTCGCGTACATTTTCCAAGCCATCGCGCGCGCGCCTCGCTCGGTGATCGCGGAACAGATGCTCCCACTCGTAGAAGCCGCGCTCGTCAAGCTAAAATCCTACGAAGGAGCGCCGCAGACGTATGGAAAAGCCGCGGAATTCTGGGACGATTGGTGTTTAGCGCGGCATCTCGAAGGTGCCTGTTTGCGCTACATGGCGTATCCCGTAAGTGCTACAAAAACTTCGGATCATCTCGGTGAATGCGCCCGCTGATTTTTAACCGGACTAGGACCCCGATGCTCTCGTGGACCCGGCCGAGGTCGTGGCGATTCCGCGGGCGGAAGCCGCTAAGCGTGCCAGCGCCGCGTTCGAGGCCGTCTTTGCGAATGGGCACAAAATCGAGCTCGACCATTATATCGTGTATCATGCGCGTAAGTAACCCCACTCCACGCCCCGGGCGTAGCTTAACTACCTCTTCGGACTTACCTTACTTGCCTAGACTTCGAGTATGGGCGCTTGCTTGCGTGCATGGGTGACAAGGCCGGCGCTCGCACTCAACTGGACCTCGTGCTGTCGGGAAAGCATCTCGAGGTCAACGCGGCGGGCCGGAAGGTGCGTGAACAACAGAGCGTTTTTTTTTTGTTTTCTGCAGCCTCACTGTACCCACAACTGCCGGTTTCTCAGGGCAAGTACAGCCTAGAGGTACGTTGTGACTTGCGTCTGGTGCCTCTCCGGGCCGCTCTTGCTCACCGATCATTTTAGAACGAACTGCACATGCGCACGACTGCAGCGCTGGAGGCCCTGGACGGAAATAAGCGACTCTGAGAATAGAGCGGCACCAGCCCGACTTGGGAAGCTCGGCAATCACATACATCATCTTGAACTCGCGATTTACCGCCCAGATATACTCTTGTTTAGATAGGTATATACCTGCATCTGTACCCCTGCTTGTTTGTACCCCCTTTGTCACTATATGTTTATTGCTTAGCGACCTGCACGGAGGATTCCACAGGACCGGTCGTAAGATACGGTTTCGATTGCTGCTGCTCTCTGCTTTCTTCGAAATAGAAGCAATAAGTGTTGGTGGCTGGTCGTGCTTCTTTCCCCTGGGTTCCATCTTGGCAACAATAGAAGCACGAATCACAATGAAACGGTGTTGGTGAAGAGGAGAACGGCCTTTCGGACCCCCCCATAAACAGCAAGCAGTATCTCGTCATCCAGGTTTACAGCAGGCCTCGACCGAGACCTAGAATCTATTCGGGGGCCGGGCCCAAGTTCGAGGTCGTTATCGTTATCGTTATATCCAGCCAGCCGACTTGGCGTTGGCAGTTACGCGAAGAAAAATGAAAAAAAAAAGAGTTCTAGTCACCGACGCCACCGCGGACGCGGCTTAACGTGGGGGGAGTCATATCATATACTAGATGTGTAATACTTGCGCGTCCGTCCGTGACGAAGTTGGCGCTAAGTCCGTGTCCGCTGGTGTGTGAAACCCCAAAGTTGTAATTGAGTGCTCGGAATCTCGGATAAGACCTAGCTGAGCCAGCTCAGTGGTCGTCGACGGTAAAACGGTAAAGGTCGGGATTGTGCTAACCAATGCCTCGATCGTCCTCTTTTACAGGTTGCTCCACGGAGAAACACATCCAAGCGGTCCGAGCAGAAAGTAGGTTACAGGGTGTGCGTTACACATAGAGAGCCGGCTACGGAAAGATCCAAAACGAAAGGCCCCTGGTTGATGGCAGGGTTCAGTGCAAGTATGAACGTGTCGCCCCAAGGGGAAGACGTAGACGAGAGTGTGAAGAGATGAGATGCAGTGTGGTGCGAGCGCGGCGACGCCAGGCTGGACGCTGAACAGAATCGACTCGGTGCGATGTACGGTTCTGGTGTGCGTAGCGCGGGTTCATCGGACGAGAACTTTACTTGGAGTACAGGAAGAGAAGATGCGAAGTGAGATGAAACAATGCGACACAGAAACTAAGGTGTTGTATACATGGACGCGAGCCACGGGACACAATCGGGACCCAAGCAGACATAGACGCAGACACATATACTGGAATGAACTTGAATTACAAGTAATGAAGTCCAAGCTCGAGATCGTGGCCGGGTCGTTTGTGGGCTGCACATAGTCATGGATGCGCCAAGCGGTGAGGCCGCACGCGTTCCGTACGCAGCGCACGCGTCGTCTTACAGCGGACTTGCCCCAGATTCAGAGCGGAGAGAATAGTCAAGGGGAAGGAGAGGCCTATTGCCAAGTTGTTACTGTATCTTGCTGTATGGTACTGTAAAGGAGTTATCGACAAGCAAATAGGCGGCCGGGGCTGGAAAAGTGGACCTGGCATTTCGATCACGGCCTTCAAGCTTCAAGTCTGCCAGCTACTGGCAGCATAAGTCAACAACTCACATGAACTGAGACACTTCAATCGGATGCCTTCGCATCTGCCATCGCTGAGTTGTCATATAGGTCATCTCTCGTGCGCGTTTACCCAAGAGGGATATGTTGGTCACCTGCGACTCTTCGGCGCCAATTCTATCTGTAGTTGGGTGAGGCGGTGTGAATCTTCTCGTCCTGTGCATGTGGGGCCTTTCCCCCCCCCCTCAATTCACCACGCACACTTGCCAAAGGACATCCTCCGCTCACCACCACCATGTCCTCGCCAGCCCAGACACCTGCCTCGTCCTCGCAATTCAAGCCAATCCTCGACGCTGCCTTGAGCAAGTACCAGAAGAAGACTAGGAAAAACATTCTATCCCACCCGCTTGCTGTTGAGCTGCGACGCTGTAGTTCCGTTGATGCCATCCTAGCCATACTTCAGAATCAAGCCGAGGCGTTTGAGCAGTTTAGGGGTGGGGACCGAAGGTTGATGGAGGGAATTGGGTTATCGGTGCATGTCCTCTATGCACTTTCCGCGACTCTTGGAGAGGGTGTTGGCCTGGTACTTATTGGGAAATCAATTCATATGAAGTGCACTCTGACATCTTTGTTGCAGGTGTTCCCTCCCGCAAAAGCGATCTTTTCTGGAATTGGTATCCTCCTAGCTGTCTGTATTCTTCGCAGTTCCTTTTCGCAGACCCTTAGTAATTCCCGAAATTTGATAGGCGGCAAAGGATGTAAGGGCAAGCCATGACGCGCTCGTCGAGCTCTTTGGGCGCATCGAGGGCTTCTTCAAGCGCCTCAAGGTTTATACTGAGACTTCGTCGGCCACTGGATTTGCGGAGGTACTTGTGAATGTCATGGTTGAGGTACTGAATATCCTCTCCATCGCAACGAAAGAGATGGAACAAAGTCGAGCGAGTGGGTTATTTCTGAGACATAGGCTTATCCCTTGATTACTCAAAATTTGTTCAGAAACATATCTCAAGAAAATATTGGGAAAGACAGATCTTGAGGATGCGTTGAAGAGGTTAGATAACCTGATACGGGAGGAGCATCAGGCGGCCACAGTTCAGGTTCTTAAGGTGACCAGTGGGCTCAAAGATGGTGCGCAGCCCTATCGATTGGTTTCCCACCTCGCACTAAACCTTTGCCCGCCTAGACGCCAAGAAAGCCAATGTGGCTATGCAACAGATAGCGGACGATGTAGACGAAGTAAGGTGTACGTAATCACCCATCACTATCGCCTCCGTCGTGGAGATGGAATCTTCGTCGCAGGGAATCAGATACAACAGAACGTTCGTAAATGGTTCTCTCCTCCGGACCCGTCGACAAATTACAACATCGCATGCAAAGCCTACCATCAGAGAACAACCGCGTGGATTTTTGAAGAGTGCGTTTTCAAGGACTGGGAGTCAACGGCTTCCCTCCTGTGGATCCATGGAAAACGCAAGTTCCCGTCATCTTTCGTAGCCCATTTCCTAACAATCTACCTATTTGCGTAGCTGGCTCAGGGAAGAGCATCCTTTGGTCCGTCGTTTCCAACCTGTTGTCGCCGGTTATGGGAACTCATATTGCCCACAAGTTCCGCAGTCATAAAACACATTATGACTTTGCGCAATGCCGGACAGGCCTACTTAGCCTATTTCTACTTCGACTTCCGGGACGAGGATAAACAAAACGTCCGCAACCTTGTCACATCTCTGCTCATTCAGCTCTCCGCCTACTCGAACCCTTGTCGCAACATTATCTCCCGCCTTTATTCGGAACACGGGAATGGCGCGCAACAACCCAGCGATGAAGCCTTGACGAACTGTTTTAAGGAGGCGCTCGTCGTGGCGACAGAATACCCAACTTACATCATAATGGACGCACTCGATGAGTGTCCCGACATTTCTGGAATGCCAACTCCACGAGAAGTGGTCCTCGACTTTGTAGAGGACCTCGTTCGCCAGCGTCTTCCGAACGTGCACATATGCGTTACTAGCCGCCCGGAGATTAACATCAAAACCATCCTCGAGCCACTGGCTACTTACGCTGTTTCAATTCACGACGAAAGTGGACAAAAGAAGGATATTTTCGATTATATATGTTCCGTTGTTTACTCGGACAGGAGGATGAGAGGATGGCGTGACGAAGATAAGAATCTGGTTGTCAAGGTACTTTCTGAAAGAGCGGACGGAATGTAAGGACGTCGCTCCTTGCTCAGGGATAAGTTATCTTATGAGGTATCGTACAGGTTCCGGTGGGTCTTCTGCCAACTGGAGACACTGCGACACTCATTCCCACGAAATCTGCGACGGGTTCTCGAGGAGTTACCCAAGAGCTTGGACGAGACATATGAACGCCTCTTGAAAGGTATCAGTGAAGACAACCGAGAATATGCCTGTCGTCTCCTTCACTGCCTCACGGCTGCCATTCGGCCGCTCCGTGTCGAGGAGCTTGCCGAAATCCTTGCGTTCGACTTTCACATGGGCCAGGGAGGCATACCGAAATTTCAGGCGGACTGGCGGTGGAAGGATGAGGAATATGCTGTACTGTCCACGTGCTCAAGTCTGATCTCCATCGTCGACAACGACGGTTCTCAGGTCGTGCAATTTTCTCATTTTTCTGTCAAGGAGTTCTTGATGTCGAATCGCCTCGCAACGTCAACTGGAGATGTCTCTCGATATCACATCCTTCCAGGATCCGCGCATACGATCCTCGCACGGGTTTGTCTCGGGTTTCTTCTCCATTTGGACAGTCACATCGGTGTAAAGGGCGTCAAGGGTTTTCCTCTGGCCAAGTATGCGGCTCAACACTGGGTTGCACATGCCCAGTTCGAGGACGTTGCGTCGCGCGTGGAGGATGGGATGAAGTCACTCTTTGACCCGGACAAACCACATTTCGCGGCATGGGTCCAGATACACAACATGGACTCGCAGGTACAGTGGAGGTCGCCTTCGATGCGATCTGATCGGCCTTATCCCTTGTACTATTCCGCACTTTGTGGATTCTATGACCTAGTCGAGCATCTCGTCATCAAACATCCGAGGCATATAAACACTATTGGCGGCAAATACGAGTCTCCGCTGCTTGCAGCACTACGTGGAAAACACATCTGGATTGCAGAGCTCCTGCTTGAGCACGGCGGGAATGTCGATGTCCGGGGAACGAGTGGTCAGACTCCACTGCACAATGCAGTCCAATGGTCCCACAATACCGTTGTCGATGCGGTGCAATTTCTACTCACACACGGCGCGGAAGTGAATGCCCAGCGGGGCGATCTTTGTACTCCCCTACATCTAGTGGCAAATACCGGAGAACTCAGGGTAGCTCAGACGCTGCTTGAGCATACAGCAGACGTTCATTCTCGGAACAACAAAGGCCAGACTCCGCTGCATTTCGTGTCAGGACCGGAGATTTCCCTAAACGAGTACAATCGTCCCAGTCTTGTGCGGTTATTACTTGCACACGGTGCTGACGTGGACGCACGAGACATAAAGCACGCGACCCCGTTACACTATGCATGCTACCATGGGAAGCTCGAGGTGGCACAGGTGCTTCTCGACCATGGTGCAAAAATCAACGACCAGGGTGCGGCCCCAACCACAGTATTGCACCTACTGTTAGAGCGCAACCAGCGACACAACACTCAAGATAGGTTCAATCTCGCACAATTATTACTGAACCACGGCGCCGACGTGAATTCATAAGACAAGAACGACGTAACCCCGTTACATTTGGCATCGCGCGGAGCGGAGCTCGAGATCGCCCGGATGCTCCTAGGCCATGGAGCAAATCCGAAGGCGATGGACGATCAGGGCCAGACCCCGTTGCACCTACTGTCAGCAGGAGGCAACTACGGCTCTCAAGAAGACCTCGACCTTGTAGAGCTATTACTGAAGTGTGGCGCTGATGTGAACGCACAAGACCAGAACAACGTAACCCCATTACATTTGGCATCGGGCAGAGGGCAGCTCAAGGTCGCGCGGATTCTCCTAGGCCATGGAGCAAATCCCAAGATGATGGACAATCAAGATCGGACCCCGTTGCACCTACTGTCAGAAGACATCTACAAATCTCGAGATTTTCTCGACCTTGTAGAGCTATTACTGAAGTGCGGCGCTGATGTGAACGCACAAGACAAGAACAACGTAACCTCGCTACATTTAGTGTTGCTCAGAGGGGAGCTCAGGATTGCGCGGATGCTCCTAGGCTATGGAGCAAATCCCAAGGCGATGAACGATCAGGGCCAGACCCCGTTGCACCTGCTGTCAGAAGGCATCTACATTTCTCAAGACCTTCTCGACCTTGTAGAGCTATTACTGAAGTCTGGCGCTGATGCGAATGCACAAGACAAGAACAACGTAACCCCGTTACATTTGGCATCACATGGAGGGGAGCTCGAGATCGCGCGGATTCTTCGCAACTATGGTGCGGATATCAACGCGGAGGACAACGCGGGCGCGACCCCGTACCTGCTCGCTAGTTGGGGGGGAAATGAAGAAATGCTTCAACTGATGGCTCCCAACCACGCATGAGGTGGGTCCCAGCGGCGGCACACCCGTTTTCGGTTCCCGGTTTTCGGCTTTCGTACGGAGACTGATCCCGCGTATCCGGTCTGATATACTGTTCTGATTCAATTTAAAATCTTTACAGGAGTGACACGAGTGCAAGTGCAAGCGTGCAGGGTCTGAGGGACAGAAAGAGCAGCGCAGGTGTTTATTGGCAGCCCACGCGCTCGTGCCTCACATCCATCCCCTTCTGTTTGCTTCGGGACAGTCAGTTTCGTCTTGGATTCATATATTTAATACTGTACGCCTTTGTTTTGCTCTCGCTGATGTAAAGTGATCTCGTGTCTCGCGAATGAATTTAGTAGTGTCTTGTAGTTCTATACCCCATTCGCGTACCAAGCTGTCGAAGCTACCTTTAAATCGGTCTCCTTGGCTTACTTTTCGCCGGCTATCGTTCCGTCGACGTAAGCAAGCAATTCAAGTTTGAGGACAATTGTACAAGTCCTCGGGTACTCAAGTACATCGATGTGGAAATCTTATATCGTTTGTCCTGTTTGCTTACATGATAGAAGCTACGCAAAGCGTGAAACCCGACGTTGCTCTGGTCGCTGAACCTGAATGACCAGTAGTTAGGGATGGAAAGAGCCACGAAACGAAATCAGAGGGAAAACCATTGGGGCGGAGGCTCTCAGATGCTCAATGACCACTGCCCAGCCTCAAGCCGGCGATGACTTGGCGGCGTTCCGTACGCACTGGCAGCGCACGCGTCGTCTTACAGCGGACTTGCTCCAGATTCAGAGTGGAGAGAAAAACGTTAAGTGGAGGGAGAGGCCTATCGTTTTGGATCTTGCTGTCAGTATGTAAGGGAGTTGCCGGAACCAGAGACAAGCCAAAGGGCGGCTGAGGCCGGAAAAGTGGACCCGGCGATAGACGCGTTTCGATCATAATCTTCAACTTCAAGGACTGTCAACCACTGGCAGCATATGTCAACTTGACCCACATGAACTCAGATACACTTCAGGTTGGTCGGATACCTTCGCATATGCCATCGCGGAGTGGTACGTCATATCTCGTGCGCATTTAATTTATCATCTTCATCCCAAGGACAGGGATATTATGATGTCGTCTAAGACGTCGAAAACACTAAGGTCATTCGGCTCTGTCAACAAAGCGAGAACCAGGGTATGTTGGGGCAATGGGTGAGATCTTGTATGTGTGCGTGTAATGGAAGGTATGAAGGGTTGTAATAAAGCAAGGGAAAGAAGTAATAACAGGGGCACAAACGGTCGTCTTATATCTGGCTAGTGTAGGTTTGGAGTATGTTAAGTTGATGATGCGTGTGTGGTGACATCGACGTGTCAAGTGACGTGAGTTACTTGTAGATATGTTGGTCACTTGCGACTCTTCGGCGCTAGTAGTATCTGTACTTGTGTGAGCCGGTGTGGAGGCGGTGTGAACCCTCCCATTCTGTGCACGTGGGGCTAGGGGGCGCTACGCACTTCCTCCACTCACCAGCGCCATGTCCTCGCCAGCCCAGACACCTGCATCGTCCTCGCAACTCAAGTTAATCCTCGACGCTGCCTTGAGCAAGTACCAGAAGAAGACTGGGAAAAATATTCTATCCCACCCGCTTGCTGTTGAGCTGCAGCGCTGTGGCTCCGTCGATGCCATCCTAGCCAAACTTCAGGGTCAAGCCGAGGCGCTTGAACAGTTTAGGGGTGGGGACCGGAGGTTGATGTAGGGAATTGGGTTATCGGTGCATGTCCTCTATGCGCTTTCCGCGACTCTTGGAGAGGGTGTCGGCCTGGTACTTATTTGGAAACCAATTCTTGAAGTGCACTCTGACGCTTTTGTGCAGGTGTTCCCTCCTGCAAAAGTGATATTTTCTGGAATTGGTATCCTCCTAGCTGTCCGTATCCTTCGCCGTTCCTTTTCGCAAACTCTTTTAGTGATGACCGAAATTCGATAGGCGGCAAAGGATGTAAGGGCAAGCCATGACGCGCTCGTAGAGCTCTTTGGGCGCATCGAGGGCTTCTTCAAGCGCCTCAAGGTTTATACTGAGACTTCGTCGGCCACTGGATTTGCGGAGGTACTTGTGAATGTCGTGGTTGAGGTACTGTATGTCCTTTCCATCGCAACGAAAGAGATGGAACAAAGTCGAGCGAGTGGGTTATTTCTGAGGGATAGACTTATCACCTGATCGCTCTCATATTTTGTGCAGAAACATATCTCATGAAACTAGTGGGGAAGGCAGATATCGAGGACGCGTTGAAGAGGTTAGATAACCTGATACGGGAAGGAGCTCGAACCTTGGAAAACAAAGATCAACCAAAAACAAGCCGAGGTCGACGTCAAGACAAGTGAGCGCGACGTGCTTGTCAAACAGGCCAGAGCATCAGGCGGTGACGACTCAGGTTCTGAAGGTGACTAGCGGGCTCAAAGACGGTGCGCAGCCCCATCAACTAGTTTCTCGCCCCATACTCAACCTTTGTCCGCCCAGACGCCAACAAATTCAATATGGCCATGCAACAGATCGTGAACGATGTAGACGAAGTAAAGTGTGCGTAATCACCAATCACTATCGCCTCCGTTGGGGGTTAAGTCTTCGTCATAGGGAATCAGATACAACAGGACGTTCGTAAATGGTTCTCTCCTCCAGACCCGTCGACAAATTACAACATCGCATGCAAGGCCTACCATAAGGGAACAACCGCGTGGTTCCTTGAAGGCAACGTATTCAAGAATTGGGAGTAAACGGCTTCTCTCCTGTGGGTCCATGGAAAACGCAAGTTTCTGTTATCTTTCGCCTGACAATCTACCTATTCGCGTAGCTGGCGCAGGGAAGAGCGTCCTTTGGTTCGTCGTTTCCCGTTTCCCAAATGTTGTCGCGTTCGGTCTCGCACAACTACTACTGGAGCACGGCGCCGACGTGAATTCACAAGATCGGTACAACGTAACCCCGTTACATGTGGCATCGTGCAAAGACTTATTCGAGCTCGCGCGGATGTTCCTGGACCATGGTGCGAATCCTAACTCAAAGGGCAACAAGGGTCAGACCCCATTGCACTCACTGGTAAAACATTCCCGCAACTTCTCAAGTAGCGGTCTTGGTCTTGCACAGCTATTACTGAAGCACGGCGCTGATGTGAACGCACAAGACAAAAACAACGTAACCCGGTTACATTTGGCATCGCACGAAGGGCAGTTTGAGATCGCGCGGATGCTCCTAGGCCATGGAGCAAATCCCAAGGCGATAAACGATCAGGGCCAGACCCCGTTGCACCTACTGTCAGAAGGCATTTACAACTCTCAACATGTCCTCGATCCTGTAGAGCTATTTCTGAAGTGCGGCGCCAACGTGAATGCACGAGATAAGAACGACATAACTCCGTTATATTCGGCATCACAGAGAGGGCAGCTCGAGATCGCCCGGATGCTCCTAGGCCATGGAGCAAATCCTAACGCAGTGGACGACCAGGGCCGGACCCCGTTGCACCGACTGTCAGCAGGAGACAACTACGGCTGTCAAGAACTCGACCTTGTAGAGCTATTGCTGAAGTGCGGCGCTGATATGAACGCACAAGACAAGAACAACGTAACCCGGTTACATTTGGCATCGCGTGAAGGGCAGTTCGAGATCGTGCGAATGCTCCTAGGCCATGGAGCAAATCCCAAGGCGATGAACGATCAGGGCCAGACCCCGTTGCACCTATTGTCAGAAGGCTTCTACGATTCTCAAGATGTCCTCTATTCTGTAGAGCTATTTCTGAAGTGCGGCGCCGACGTGAATGCACGAGACAAGCACAACGTAACCCCTTTCTATTTGGCATTGGAGAGAGGGAAGCTCGAGATCGCGCTGATTCTTTTCAGAAATGGCGCGAATGTCAATGCGGAGGACAGCAAGGGCAACACATCATACCTGCTCGCCGCCTCTGGGGAAAAATGCGATAATTGATGAATTCCTACTGCACGTGGAGTGCGTGGAGTGGGCTCAGCGGCGACACCCATTTTCGGTTCCCGGTTTTCGACTTTCGTACCTGATACTGATTCTGATCTGATATCCTGTCTGGTTTCGATTTTCTTAAAACCTGCACAGAGTCTGCATGAGTGCTTGTGCGAGTGTGCTAGGTCTGAGAGACTTGAAAGAGCGGCGCAGGTGTGCGGCGGCAGCCCCGCGCGCTCGGTTCGTCCTCTTCCTTTTGCTTCGGGGTGGTCGGTCTTGTCTCGGATTTATATTATTGTACGCCTTGGTTTTGTCCTCGCCGACGTAACGTGGTTTCGGTCTCCTTCGCCCAGTACCTTCTCCGAGTCGCGAACCGTGATGCTGTCAACGCAAATATTGGTCCATTTTACAAGTACGCGGGTACTCAAGTACTTCGATAGTATGGTAATCCGGAAATCTCATATCGTCTGTCCTGCTTACTTCAATACATGAATCGAAGCTCTACGCAACTTGAATGCGTGAAATCTCGCATGAAAATCGGACCTCACTTTGGTCGCGGAACCCGAGTAAGCAGTGGTTAGCCCCGCGGCCCGGGGAAGGGCGACGAAACGAATCAGGGGAAGAAAAGTGGGGTGGGAAGCCCTCAGATGCTCCACGACCACTTGCCCACCCTCAAGAGGGGAGACTGCAAGCTGACACTTCCTTGGATCGCTGCCCGCGTGAGCAAGAACGATTGTGATTTGCCGACACCATGGCTATTGAAAATACCTCCTTTTTGGGCTACTATAAGTCATGATAGGTTAGCATCACGCTTATTGTGACTATAAAAATTACAGCAAATCTTGCCAGTGTGGGGTTGCGTAGATATAATATCGTACGAAAAAAAAATAAGGACCGGTCTACATTTACGACATAAAAGCAAGGTGGATAGGTGTGTGCATCCACACCCTCAAACCCTGGAGGTCTTGACAGCATCGTAAAAAACTATCGGCGGAGGTGTTGGCGAGCATCACCAGACCCACGACAGTTTGCGGGGTATGAGATCGCTGTGATTGAATTGTAGATCCCACCACAAGGTGACAGGAGCCAAGACAGGAGCGATACGTGATTTACGTTCTTCTTCCAACAGCACCCGGCATCACTAGAAACGGGCCATGATTACGGACAAGGCACCCAGCGTGCAGGCTAAGCGATATGCTGAGGCGCTGCCAATGCTCCTTTTGCAAGGTGCTGTTGTTGGTACGAAAATAGATCTTTGCTGGACGATCGATGAGCAGTCTCCTTATGATAGTCACGTCATAACATCACGCATCGATGTCGTCTTACCCCTTCTCCCTCGAAAAAGAAGGCGGGCTAATCGTCTCTGGAACGCAGAATTCGCGTGAGTCTTCTTGATCGCCGTCTCAATTTCGAGAGTAACGATAAGTAATTTCGAGACGATTTCCGTTACCTTCATCATGGGGTCTTCGAGTGTGTGCCATGGTGACAGTCTAACGGCACGCAGCGGGAAAAACCGCCACACGCGAAGCATTTCCGATCGAGCATGGCGTCCGAGGAAGCTACTCTACGATTTTCTGAGAGAAGATGACGAGAGAATGATGGACGCACTTTTGAGGGTGAAAGAGTCAGCATGCCTATGAGCCACGTATTTGGAGAGCATCTGGGAACTTGTCTATCAGACTATCATCACAAGGAGTTGGCGAGCTGCCGCTCTTCGAACGGAGGAGAGCTCTTGATCCTTTGGTCTTCCCATGCTTTAACACTTTAACCCCATGTGCGACTCCAGAGTCAAATGATCCTTCATCTCCGTTTTCCTGGTCTCAGCTGCGACTAGTTCATGGCGTCTCGAAAAACTGGTTCCGAAAGAATGGCAACTGAGGGTGTCACCGAGACCAGAGGTAATACGCCGTCGGCTGACCCGCCTGAAATGGCAGGCCCCGTCACGGTTCAAAACTCGCAAGCTTTCGGATACGGGACAAGAGATTTACATGTCACGGGGCTACCTTACGGTAGTACAAAGCTTGCAATCAATGTAGTGGGTTCGCGCTACGACCGGTCTGGGTCCACGACCTGTTAAACTGGGATATAAATGGGTTTCAAAAAAGAAAAGAAAAAAAAACGCCGTCGGCATTCTTATTCCCCATGGGTACAGATAGCTCTTGGCGCTGGAAAGGTGACGTAGTCAGCCGAGGAACCCTGGAGTTCGCCGTGATGAGGCTTTCGAGCGTACTCAAAGGGGTCATGGCATCTAGGGAATTCGGGGCTCGGCCGCAGCATCTGGTCTTGAGTTTTGACAGCGGGTCGGCACCTGTAATCTCTTGTTGCCGATATCAAGCCTCCCGATTTGTCGCCTTGTTTTGTCACCTTTCGCGGACCGTGTAGGATATCTACGCGATGCCTAAAAAGTCATTGAGGACACCGGGGAAGGGGGGGGGCACGAGTAGGAGGGAGACGGAAAATCAAAGCTATGCTGTTTGGCTCTCTTTACCTGGACTCCATGACTGGTTAGCCCGAGCGTGTCATTTCTCCTGTCGTCCCCACCCCGTCCTTTCTCTGCCACGGGTACCCTCCGAGTCTCAGGAAGACTTGCCAAGCAACTCCACACCATCCTAGCGCTCGCGGGATGTTGTAAAAACGTCCGGCAAATTATATGGGGACTCAAACTTGAAATTATACTTCAATCATTTCATAAAATCTTTCAGGTCTATGTTCGTTTACCATGTCGTCGCACGGGCAACCTGTCAGCTCAGTTATGGCATTGTGTTCTCATACCTGTTCCCGGGTGGAGCTATGGCAGTTCGAAATAGAATTCGTCGTCGCTCCAGTCCAAAATGACAATGAACCAAAGTAAGGGGCATGGGTCCAGTTTTTTGGTCCGATCAGAAGCGGCTTCTTGGAAATACCATCGGACGACAACCCCCATGCGGCTCATCGCTCATCTGCCTTGTGCTCGTGCCATGTGACGAATACATGCGTGTTGCACACCTCGCTCTTGGATATCGTTCGAGAATTTGAATGACAGCAGTACGTGTTTCGGCGTATAGATATTTGAGTTCGGGGATATTCTGGTCACGTTGGTTGAAGATTTTGAACCGTGGAATGTGCTACTGGAAGAGACAGTCGTGACACTACTCTTTCAGGAATGCCCCGGAAAGCTGTCAGCGAGTGGGTGTAAGCCCAGACGCGTCCTCTGTGACGAGTTTTTATCGCAAAATCAGTAGACATCAAGGGTTGAGATGAGAAGAGGGGGATCGGTTACGGTTACGGCGAGGACGTAAATTATAACGACAACGACAACTTGAAGAGAGAGTTGCGCGAGAGTTGCGCAAGTAGGTTGTCACGCGTCACGTGTCAGCCCTGGGGAAGGAAATTGCCGAGGATACTTTGAACGCGTACGGTCAATGCTACAGCGCACCTTTACATGGCATCGTCTCTGTCTTGCCCGCCCTCGGTCGCAGCCATTGCCCGACCTTCAAAGTTTGACCAGCTTCCGGTCATTCTCAACGTCCCCCATTTTGTTTGAGGAAGAACCGCGACCGGATAGTCCTCCACTTGCGTCGTCCAAAATAGATCGCACACCACAGGAGGAAAAGGCGACCCTCGGTGACAAGACGACAACGATTCAGACCGGTCACTCGCCCAATGGTGCCCGTACCCGCACTCGCTCCCTGCGCCCTCTCCTTATACCACCAACCTTCCAACATAGCATCATCCCCGAAACACCCGTCTCGGATCCTCAGTCCTCCCGGATACAAGAGGAAATGGGCGAGACAGGCGCCTCGGTGACCATCACACTCGAGGATCTCCTGCCGAACACCTTCAAGGCGGACATCCGCCCCATCTTCCAGCGGTTTGGCGAGATCCAGCGCATCGTCATGGGTCCTGGCGGAACGCGCGCAGATATCAAATTTGCGAACGCGCACGGGGCGAAGCGCACCTTGCACGCATACGCGGAGCAGTCATTTTTTGTGCGAGGGCGAGAGATCGTCGTGTTCCGAAAATGTGCCCATGAGGCGAGTCCCGGCGTCAGTGCCGTCAAGGACGACCAGGAGAATGCGAATACTGCGTGGCCGGCCAACCCGTCCCGCGCAAAGGCAGACCGAGGCGATGGTCGTGGGGCCATCTTCGTCTCGCAATTTCCTTCAGGTACAACGCAAGACGAGTTATGGGAAGCACTGTCGCGGTTTGGCAGATACGAGAGATTCGTTATGCGTATGTACAATGCCTGTATCGCCCCTCTAGCGCGATTACTTACTGAACGGACTCGACATGCAGGACCCGGCTCGAGATATGCATATTTCATGTATTCGAGCGACGATCCTGTTGAGCACATATTGCGTTCTCATAGCCGCATACCCATCACTGTCCGAGGGGAAAGCCTACGCATCGAGCGCACTGTGAATCGACCATACACCCTGTCGCCTGGGTCGTCAGACGTCGCCTTGGAGCTCGGGAGGTCGCTTGACCCCACAGCGTCGCAGGCTATCATCGAGGAGCTCAAGCAGACGGTGCCCAGGTGGAGAGGCTCGTACGAGCCGTCGCGCGTGCTTTGGATCGGCCGACTACCATCCGCTGTGTCTCGCGAAGCTCTCACAAACTTCTGGAGCCGACTCGGCTGCGTCGTCGAAGTGCGCCCATGTTCGTAGTACTCCCTCTCCTTTTCATCGAGTTAGGGTTACTGACATGAGTGCACAGCTACAAGTGGGTTCGCGCACATCGAATTTTCGAGTACGGAAGAGGCGCTGCGTGCTGCACGCCAGGGTGCGTCTCGTGGCTTCCGCTACGCGGATCGCCTCCTCGACGTCGACTTTGCGCCGTGGCTGTTCTACATCGGCCCCGCATACCGCGTCGTGTACATCTCCGGATGGCCCGCATCCCATACCCGCCCCGAACTCCTGCAGTGGGCGTACGACATCCCCCACGTCAGCGGCGCGTCCATCTGTGCGTCCCTCTCTCCCTCCATCCCCCCTACTTACATACATATATAACATTAATAGTACCCCCTTCCCACGGGGAAGAGCGCTCAGTGCCCCGCAGCGCGTTCCTGAATTTTCAATCCATCGACGAGGCGCGCGGGGGGCTGCACATGCTAGACGGCCGCGAAGGGCCCGGCGGCGAGGCGCTGCGCGTCTCGCTGTCGCGCTCCCCCGCGGTGCACCTCAAGCGGCTGTGGGCGTGGACATATGTGGAGGAGGAGATGAGGCGGCGCGGGGAGATGGCGCATCTTGAGCGCGAGTGGGACGGGCTCGGGTTTGGCACTGGCGCGGAGGACCAGCAGCACTGGCGGGACGGTCTCGCCCCGGACGCGAGCGTGCCGCCTGTGGGGACGCGCGGGGGTCGGGTCCGCTTGCGGAATCGGGCGGGGGTCGCGGCGGCTGGTGTGTTCGCGGACGGCTCGCAGGAGCGGGGAGCGCGTGGAGATGAGGCACCCTGAGGAGGTTATGCGGACTGCTGTGGAGGAAGCGGGGAGGGTGGATCCCGATGTTCGACAGAGCGTACCGTAGGTCTCGAAGGACCAGACGTGTGCAAGTGGCTGAGCCCTGGGAGACCTCAGTCAGCAGATTGCAGGAGACCCAAAAGCCGGGAAGGAGCGTTTCAAGGGGTTCCGGCCCTCGCGATGACCACCGTCCACAATTTTTAAGTTTGCATGCACCCATATCCCCCCTCATTACTGTCTGACGCTATGCGATACCACTGGTAGAAAAAAGTACAACATAAGTATGCAAATAATCCGGATCATCACTTAATCGTTATCGCTTCGCCGCCAGGTAGTCCTTGAGCCGCCTCCCGAGGCGCAGCGCTGCCAGCTCGAGACGTTCGTCCCTCGTCCGCTCGACATCAGCGATCGTCCTGCGCGAGGGGCCGACGAGGTCGACGCGCCGTGGGGCAAACGTGACGCTACGGGGAGAGGTCGATGCGGGCGGGAGCGAGGTAGGAGTGGAGGAGGTCCTCGAAGCGGGCGCGGGACCGCATGAGGTCGAAGAGGTTGCGGAAGGCCTCGGGCTGGCCGAGGTGCAGCTCGGTCTCGTCTGCACAGACGTCATCGTGCACCTTGAGAGCGGGAAGGGATCGGAGGTGTACGGTGGTCGTCGGATGAGCGAGGCGTTGGAGGGGAGGTAGAGCGCAGCACGTGCATGCAGGCATACAGGATAAGACGGTGTCAGCGCTTGGGAAGAAGCAGAGAACCGCCCCTTCTGCTGTCATGGGCTGTGCTGCTGGTGACGGACATACCTATGTAGAACGTGCGGTTGACGGTTCTTAGGCGTAGTGGGCCAGTGGAGCGTCTTGCTCTGCCTCGCTGGTTTGCTGTAGTCCTTGTCTGGTCACCAGCCTGTGGGAACGTCCTGTGCACAATGTGCAGCAGGAGATGTGAGGGCAAATCAGGAAGCGTCAGTGCTGCGCGGGAGGCGACTGGAACGTTCAACCGCGTGCTACAGTGACGGGCAACCGTATATTAGAGGCTTCCGCCTTCAGATTTCGTTTCTCCACCGTTCCCCTGCGAATTTGAACAAACAATGCAAACAATATAACAGCTGTCCACTACAGTAATCTACCAATAAATACATAACACTTGACTGATTAGATATTTAAGCAACAGTTATTTCTTCACGTTTTCCCCAAGCCCCAGACACAAGCCAAAAGGGTCTTGGACTCGTCATTCTCTTCATCGACGTCCAGCGTTATGCTCAAGAAGAATCTGCGCGATCCTGTGCGTTCATGGTATCATGCCTAATGTAATGGGGTCCTTCTTTTGTGCATTCATATCCATGCTGCGCGCGGTAGTAAAAAGTTTGTAACACCGAAACCTTGCTAATGGGAGGAATGCTCACCTGAACCCTAGTTGAAACGAGACCAGATGTTAGTCATTCTCTGTAAGGGCATTCGCATCGTGGTTGAGCAGCACCCTTGCGATATCGAACCTTTCGCGATGGCGCGCCGACAGCCACGGGGTTGCATAGTCCTTGTCTCGTGCGTGTGCATCAGCGCCGCGCTCCAATAATAGCTTTGCAATATCAACACTGAGTGCTTGGGAGTCGTAATTGCCTCGTGACACCAGGTGCAAAGGCGTCTCGCCCTGGTCGTTCTCCGCGTTGGCGTTTGCACCATGGTCGAGAAGTATCCTTGCGATCTCGAGCCTCCCCCCCAAAGCTGACCAATGTAACGAGGCCCCCGTGAAATTTCCGTTACGTACTGCTAGATGTAAGGGAGTCGAGAGATCATCCTGCCGGGCATTCACATCCGCGCCATGATCCAGTAGAAGCCGCACTATGCCGGCGTCCAAGTCTCCGACTGTATTGTGCAGTGGAGTCCGTCCTCTCGTTCCACGAATACCGACATTCGCCCCATGTTTAAGTAGGATCTTTGCAGCCCGGACGTGTTTCCCGACTAGTGCTGCTAGCAGCGGGAACTCGTACCAGCCACCCATAGCATCTACGTGTTGCGGGTGTTTGATAAGGAGGAATTCAACCAAGTCGCTGAATCCACAAAGCGAGGAATAGTACAAGGGGGTAGGCATCTTCGAGTAGGACTCCCGATAGGTCTGATAGGGTTTGTCTATGTTGTATATTCCAACCCATGTCGCGAAATGAGGTCTGTCGAGGTCAAATAGAGACTGCATCCCATTCTTCACGTGTGATGCAACGTCTTCGAATTGGGCATGCGTGACCCAGTGTTCAGCCGCATATTCAGCTAGAGGGAGGTCCTTGACGCTATCGTCATCCATGCGACCATTTAAATGGAGAAGAAATCCGAGACAGGCCAGCGCGAGGATCGTGTGCGTGACTTCAGGGGAGATATGATGTCGAGATACGTCACTGAATGAAGACGCGAGGCGAGGCGACATCAAGAACTCCTTGACGGAGAAATGAGAAAATTGGACAACACGAGAACCATCATGATAGTTGTCGACGATGGTGACCAGACTTGAGCATGTGGACAGCACGGCCTGTTCTTGGTCATTCGAGCGCCAATCCGGACGGTATCTAGGAACCCCTTCCAGGGTTGTCTCCTCGAATTCGAACGCAAGCACTGCAAGCTCTTCAACACGAAGCGGACGGACGGCTACCATGAGGCACTGCAGCATACGATGAGCGTGCACTTCGCTTGCTCTGGGGATTTGTTTGAGTATGCGCTCATACGTCTCGTCCAACGATTCGGGTAACTCGTTAAGGGCCCTCCGAATACTTACTGGGAGACAGTGCCGTAGCACCTCCAGCTGACAGAATATCCATCTAAACCTGTATGATAATAGATAAGAGGACCTATCGCTGAGCACGGGGGGATACCCTTACATTCCATCCGCTTTGTTAGATAGCTCCTCGACGACCAGCTTCTTCTCATTATCCCGCCATTTCCTCATGTTCCTGTCCCAGTAAACGACGTTGCTCACGTAATCGGAAATATCCTTCTGTTGTCCATTTTCATCATGAAGCGAAACAGCACAATAGGCCAGTGGCTCGAGAACAGTTCTGATGTCGATCTCCGAGCGGCTAGTAACACATATATGGAAGTTTGGAAGGTGCATGTTGACAAGGTCCTTCAGAAGGTTAAGGACTGCCTCTCGTGGGGTGGGCATGCCAGACATGTCGGGACACTCGTCGAGTGCGTCCACGATGATGTAAATTGGCTGTTGTGCGGCGACAAAGAGCATCTCGTGAAGACAATTCGTCAGGACGCCAATGCTGGGTTCTTGCGCGCCATTCCCGTGTGTAGAATAAAGACGGAAGATTATGTTACAACAACGTTCCGAGCTGGCAGCGAGTTGAGTGAGAAGTGAGGTGACAAAGTTGCGGACATTTCGTTTTTCGTCGTCTCGAAAGTCGAAGTAGAAATACGCTAAGGAGGCGTGTCCGGCATCGCGCAACGATATAACGTGTTTAATGATCGCAGAGCTTTGATCAACGTGAGTTCCCGTCCTTGGGGATGATAGTAGAGGAATGACGAACCAAAGGATGCTCTTCCCCGAACCCGCTACGCAAACGGGGAGACTATCAGGAGTTGAGCGGTGAAAGATAAGAGGAACGTACGCTTTCCATGGATCCAGAGGAGGGAACCGTTTAACTCCCACTCCTTGAATATGCTGCTTTCAAAGAACCACCTGGCGGTTCCCTCATGGTAGGCCGCGCACGCAATGTTGTAATTTATCGACGGATCCGGGGAAGAGAACCATTTTCGGACGACCCGTTCTATCTGGTTCCCTGCAGCGAAATTTCAGTCTCCACAACGGAGGCAATGGAGATAGCAGATCACGAACACCCTATTTGGCCCAAGTTCGCTGTCTGTTGCACTGCCTCGTTGGCTTTCTTGGCTTCTTGGGGGACGAAAGTTCAGCGAAGAGTGGGTAACTAGTCAATGTGGCCGCGCACCGTCTTTGAGCTCATTTATGGAATCCAGAACCTGGTCTATCGCCGTCCGGACCTCCTGTGTCAGGCTATCCAAACTATTTAGGGCGTCCTCAATATCCGTCCTTCCCAGTAGCTTCCTGAGATATGTTTCTGATTAGATACGAGAGTGGTCAAATACTATTTAAGTATATCTCGCAGAAATAACCTACTTGTTCGACTTTGTTGCATCTCCTTCGTCGCGATGGAGAGTATAGCGATTACTTCGGTCATGATTTTCACACGTATCTCCACCATATACTCGGTCAGTGAAACCTGGGTATGAACCCCAAAGCGCTTGAGGAAGAATTGAATGCGCTCAAAGAGGTCGACGAGCACATGGTGGCTCGCCGGGACATCCTTTGCTGCCTGTAAAATATCGGCATTAAAAGGGTCAACAAAAAGGAACACAGATGAACGAACAGCGAGGAGGACACCAATTCCAGCAAAGACTGCTTTCGCAAAAGGAAGCTCCTGCACACCGATGTTACAATGTACCTCAAGTCATTACGAATTGCTTCCCGGAACGTACCATGCCAATACCCTCGGCAAGAGTCACAGAAATTGTGTAAAGGACGTGCACCGATGGACCGATCCATTTCATTAACCTCTTCCTATCAAATGCCTTGGCTTGATGTTGAATTATGTCCAGGACGGCATCGGCGGAGTCGCAGTTTTGCATTTCCTTTGCGAGCCAGTTATCTAAAAGGTCATTCCCGGTCTTTTTCTTGTACTCGCTCAAGGCATCATCAATGATTTGCAAAGATGACCTAGGTGTTTTGGAAGGTGAAGACATGGTTCTGGTAATGGGAGGTTTGTTGGTGAGGGTAGCAGACCGGCAAGAGTGCGTGAGCGACTCGGAGTCGAGGGTGAAGCTGTGAAGCACACGATCGCCTCGTGTTCTTTGGCCGGGAAAATTCGCATCGCCTGGTTTGCCTCGTGTACGGATGAGAGATAGAGAGAACCTTCATCGTTCTACGGCACTTCAGGATGTTTCGTAGTTCAACACGGAAAAGCAGAGGTCAGTATTCCATCTCCCAATGCCAATGTCCACCCAACCTTACTGTAGAGTAACAGAAAATGGACGCCATACGCGGCCACGCACGACTTTCAGCGCACTCAACAATGACGTGCTCCTCAATGTCTTTGATTGGTATCGATTCTACAATACGACTGATGAGTCTGATCTGGGTTGGAGTATCGAACGCTGGTGGTACAAGCCCATCCACGTTTGCCGAACGTGGCGCCACCTTATCCTTGCATCGTCAACCCGCTTGGACCTACATCTCGTTTGCACGTACGGTATCCCTGTCAAAGCCATGATCTCACATTCGCCACACCTTCCCCTTATAATCTACTACCCAGGGATTCCAGGTGAAATATCCGCCGCAGACGGGGAGAGCGCCCTTTTTGCTCTTCAACAGCCTGAACGCGTGCGTCGCATTCACGTCGTTGCACCGACCGTGACTTTATGCAACATAGTCAAAGCCATGGACTGCGAGTTTCCAATACTAGAAAGGCTAGTCCTCCGCTCGCAGACGGAAAGCCGAACGGGCTTGGTGCTTCCCAAGAAATTGCAAGCACCACTTCTGCACCACCTCACACTATCCAACATCACCTTTCCAACAGGATCTCAGCTACTCAGACACGCCGAGGGCCTCATCACGCTCGCACTTTTGAACCTTCCAGCCACTGCCGAGTTCCACCCGGAGCACCTTGTTGCACAACTCTCCGCCATGTCCCATCTTGAAATGGTGACGATCCATTTCTACACAGTCATTCCCAACCGCAAGGTCAGGGACGCGCACTGGCAAGCGACACACATCACTCTTCCCCGTCTCAAACTACTTGTCTTGCGGGGTGGCAGCGCCTATTTGGAGGGCATCCTGTCTCGGCTCAACGCGCCGCTCCTCTCGACGCTCAGCGTTGAATTCTTCAACCAACTCACGTTCGACCTTCGTCGCCTGCTGCAATTTGTCCACACGACCAGCAAGCCTAGGTTCCGCTCCGCAAGGATGCACTTCGAGAAAGAGTTCGTCTCCGTGATTGTGGACCCGTACCTCGAACGCACGGGCACGTATCCGTTCCTCGTGCAAGTGAACTGCCGGCCGCTCAACTGGCAGGCCGCCTGCGCCACGCAGATCTGCCACACGCTCGCGCCACTGCTTGAAAGCGTGGACAGCCTCACCATTGGATTTCACAAGGATGGTTCCGCGTCGTGGAAGGACGAGATCGACCATGAACAGTGGGACGGACTCCTCCAGACGTTCGCCGGCGTGAAGAGCCTTCGGCTCACCGGCGGGCTCGCGGGGGACCTCTTCCGTTCTCTGCGGCTCGATGAGGCTGATCCCCCCTTGGGGCTACTCCCGGGGCTAGAGGAACTCGTGTCTAGCGGACGGGGACATACCGATGATGCGTTCGCCTTGTTCATCTCTGCACGCCAGTCCGCGGGTCGCCCTATACGTCTGGTACGAAACTGATGATGAGCTCCAGTGCAAGCCGTGTAGCACAAATTCGAGGCCGCACTTCAGCTCGAGACAAGGGACGGCGTAAAGTTCGTCACACCCACGTATACCAATTCCTCGCGCCCACCAACCACGGCCATCACGTGAAAAATCAACCCGAGGAAGATCGTGGTAGAGTGACGAAGGTTAACCACGTATATCTGTTACATCTGCGGCCAATACTTCAGCAATTGCTCTCGACACCCCACATGCGCCACATCCAGAAGTTAATATCTCCTTCAGCATCCTCCTTTGTACTAGACGGCCCACTGATATTGTATCCATGATTTTTCGTTGTATTGTAGTGTTTTCGGCTTTGTGTCCTGCGTCCGCTCGCATGTATATTAACCCCGGCATCGGAGGACGGGTATTCGGATGCCTTCCGATTATTCCTCGACAATGGCGCAGATGTGAATGTGAGTCCCAAAGATAGCGAAGGCTAGACCCCATTGCATAGAATGTTGGAGTCTGAGGCCCAGTGGGAAGTCTGTCGATTAAAATGATTGTGTACGAGACATGTCAATTCAATAATTTATTTTCGATTGTATTCCTCTCCGGTATAATTTCGTTTCGTACCACCAGATCCAATTTCCTCTAAGTCTCTAAGATCAGATTAATTGGGCACTTTGTCGACCAAGTCTATGCATGTACTGTAAGAAGGAACTGCGTGTTGTTGTTGCATCGCACTCTACTATGCCTAGTTGAAAGTATGCCTGTCAATGCCTCTTGGATATACAACTAGACGACTATCTTCGCATTATTGGCCATGACGCTACACATCTAGGGTCAACATCTTCGAGGCACTCGCCTCCCGAGGGACAACGATCTCGGAGACGCAAACGGCCTGAGGTTACTATATTATACATACCCTTTGCACCTGAAGTGACTCTGCATTCTTAGCTTGCCTCGGACCCTCCTCCTCAGGAACCCGACATGTCAATGGAAGAAGAACCCAATGCTGGTGCTCCTGCATCTGACGGTGATACTCAGGAACCCCACATCGCTGTCGGGGAAGAGAATTCTACTGGACCAGCAATCCCTGAGATGCGCAAGCATGAGCCTGACATGCCATGTCAATGGAAGAAGATCTGTTACGTCACGGTAGGGACATTCACTTGACTTGAGCAAAGATCACTAGTCTGACTGACAAAACAAGTTAAGCTTGGTCACGTGTTCTGAGTGATAAGTCCAACAAGGACTTATACAGTTCCTGATGAGAAGTAGTAACCCTCGAGTACTTCAAGTACGAGAGGAATACTTTGAACGGATCAGACAGGGGATGGATGGGTCAAAGACTGTTATGTTCCTATACCGTAGGGTACAAAGAAGTCAAGTCTAAGGCTGTAGGG
>WNGR01000228.1_pt1 | contig 58345 bp, 58 predicted proteins | sample 5407581 | NCBI WGS metagenome assembly WNGR01 (sample SAMN13153383, study PRJNA577476) | soil metagenome | isolation source: 80 cm soil or saprolite under Garry oak tree replicate 2 | place: USA:California | collected 2016-06-15 | reverse complement strand
CTGTCTCGATCGGCAGAACGGTCCGCTGGGTGTCACCCTTGCTGCATCCCCGGTTGTCACCCTGAGCGCAGCGAAGGGTCTGTCTCGATCGGCGCACGAGATGCTTCGCTAGAGTTTACACTGAGCGAAGCGAATGTGCTCAGCATGACAGGACGGCGCTCAGCATGACCATGCAAGTAGGACCGTGCTGCCGCGCTCTCGCATCGCACTAGGACACTGAGGCGGAAACAGGTCCATGATCATCGCTCCTGGGGTACGCCCAACTTGGCTGGTGCTTATCAGGGGTTTATTCAGCCTCAATGTACTAGCCTATGGGGAGCCCCTTGCCACCTATGGGGACGATCTCGATGCGCTCGCCGCCGGCGATCAACGGCCTTCCGCGCTTGATAGTCTCTTTGATGCCATCTAATGTGAGGGAAGCCTGGTGGGCCTCCGCGCTACTCCAGACCTCGGTTACCCAGATGACTTCAGGCTCTGTGGGCGAGACGTTTACCACATAGAGTTCGCAGCCCGAGACGTGCTGCATCAAGGCTGCCGCGTCTAGGAGTACTGCGACCAGGGCATCACGTTGGCCCGGGTGGGTAGTGATCTTGCCATACAATCCGAATCTGCTCATAATAATATATGCACCTCTGGGTGAGAATAAGGCGTTGTGCAGTCCCCAGGATGATTCACAACCCTTTCTCCGCCTCGCAAAAAGAAAGATAGAGAGAGACAAAAAAAACGTCCAGGAGCCAGAATGACCACCAGCTACTGCATCAACACCAACAAACATCAACATAAGCTCCGCAACTCCAAAAAAATAGCGCGCGATTTGCTCGCTAATTCCCCAAAATACCGAGCGTACCTGAAACGGTGTTACTCACCTCACCACAAAATACAACCTGATCGCCAGCTGATCATTCCAATACAACTCCACCGTCCCCTCGGCAGGTTGCGTGTACTTCTGTGTCGTATACCCCGTAATAGCGCTTGTCGCCACCTGGATGGGCGTGGGAGACTGGTAGAACGTACCATTGGTATACCATTTGATGGTCATGACTCCAGGTTTCTTTGGACGCTGCACACTGTACGTCAGGTAGATGGTCTGATTGACCTGGAAGACATTGGCTGGCTGGGCCGAGGCGTGCGAGACGGGGTCAATGCGCGCGTTGGTTGAGGCCGAGTTGATGATAGTATACGCTGACCCAAAGTCAGGATTTGATTTAGGATCCGCCAGCATAGGCGTTTCTTTCGGTTTGACGCTTGGAGGAGGGACAAAGCCGTAGAACTGGCCTAACGCTGCCAACTTGCCACTGGTATTCAAATAGTAGCCTACCCCGCTACACAGTAGCCCGGCAACGATCAACAGGCTCAATAATCCACTTATTACGCGGTAGCGTGGGATGATTGCGCGCGGCTTGGTATACATGGGTGGAACATACACCATCCCGTCTTCTCCGTCGCCAGGAATGGCAGGTGCAGGTACCAGACCTCCCATTTGCTGCAAAGGAACCTGTACCATTGCGTTTCCGCCCATCATCTGGCTTGTCTGCATGTTCATAAAAGGTTGCTGGGGCTGGTATGGGACAGGCAACAGGGATTTTGGCTGCTGCTGTTGCTCAGGTTGTGGCGGTGTTTGAGGTGTTTGAGGTGTTTGTGGCAGATAATATGGTGGTTGGTTGCTCGACTGTAAATTGCTCGGAGCTGCCGCATTACTTCCCCACTGAGCTGCCGGCGGAGCGGCTGCTATAAAGTTACTAAGTAAGGGCGAAGGCGCGCCACAATGGGGGCAGGGTGCTTCATTGTCTAACCTTGCTGAATTACAGAATGTACAGAGCATCGTTGTTCATCCACCTTTGTGCGATAACAGCTAACAGATACCGGTGTATTTTTATTCATATATGTCACGGTAACACTGGCATCCCTTCATGGTCAAATATGCTGCCCGGCCATAGGGTAAAATGGCTATGCTCAATGAATACAAACGTGCATTATCGTGTGCCTTTGTGCGATTAACTCACCAGGCGTGCGCAATAATAACTTTTCACAAAATCATCTGGCCAACCGCCGAATCCATATGAACTGGCAGAAACAGAGCCCTTTGGTTTACAATACAACATAGTTTCTAGGACACGCCAAAACAGTGTAGAGGAGCAACAACACATGTGTTATGACGACAATGCTCGCCCACCGCTGCCACCGGGCACGGCTGGGGAAGCCCATGGAGAAGACATCATACTTGAGGCGGCGGACGGAAACCGTTTTGCTGCATACGTGGCCCGGCCTGGCACGCCGGGAGGAGCACAGGTTATCATATTTCCCGATGTGCGAGGACTGCATCAATTCTACAAGGAACTGGCATTGCGCTTCGCCGAGGTCGGTATCACCGCGCTGGTGCTAGACTATTTTGGTCGCACCGCCGGTATCGGCTCGCGCGATGACACCTTTGATTTTATGCCGCATGTACAACAGATACAGTTGGAGACATTGTTTGCAGATGTCGCATCCGCTGGCGCATATCTGCGGACAGGCGAAGGCGCAACTAGAGCCACCTTCACTATTGGCTTCTGTATGGGTGGCATGCTCTCATTTGTCAGCGGCACACAAGATTTCGGATGGGCTGGTGTCATGGGCTTTTATGCCGGGATGAGCAGGAATTTCAGCGGCCGGGGAACGTTGCTAGAACAGGCTGATCGAATAAAATATCCCGTACTCGGCCTATTTGGTGGAGCTGACCAGGCCATCCCTACCGAAAATGTGCACCGCTTTGAAGAGCAACTGGTGAAAGCAGGCGTTGAAAACGAGATCGTCATCTATCCTGGCGCTCCCCATAGTTTCTTTGATCGACGCGCCATGGACTATGCCGCTGCTTCCGCTGACGCCTGGCAGCGCGTCCTGGCTTTTATCGCAGCTCACACCTAAAATACCAGGGCCAACAAGCTCGAATAGCAATGTAGGGGCGACCCTTGGGTCGCCCAGGAGGCTTTTGGTCGCCCATAGGCTTTTGTTATGCCGGAAACGCAAGAACAATGGTACAACAGGCAGGCAATTGAGCAGCTTGCCCAACATATTCCTTTTGAACGGGACGCGGCCAGTAAATCCGAGCAGATAGAAATGTTGCGCGGCCTCGTAATCCAACATGGACGCTCGATGGACCCCGAGATGTTTGGCTTCGAGGCCCGCAACGAGCTTATACGCCTTGGCCTATGGAACCGTATTGGACCAGAAGAGCACGCCTGAGGGTTATTCCAACTTCCTGAACAATCTCGTGAAGCCCGTCCATAGTAGGGGCGATCCCTTGTGGTCGCCCTTTGGCTTGTGGTCGCCCTTTTAGCTTCAGCGTTCATCCCCCATTTTGTGCTATGATAACCATAAAGAGATTCGTTCTCGTCCACAGTAGGGGCGACCCTTGGGTCGCCCAAGGATGGGTGGTGGCGGTCGCCCTCATTGAGAATCTCAAATTTGTATGAATAGAAAAGGGAGGCAAAGATGCTCAGAGATACACTGTTGTATCTGGCTCAAAATGACAGCTTACGTAACTTCGTTATCACCAACCGGGCCACGCGGGGCGTTTCTCGCCGCTTTGTCGCGGGTGAAGTACTGGACGAGGCCGTAGAGGTCACACGGGTACTCAATAAGAGAGGCATGCATGTCGCGCTTGATCACCTTGGCGAAAACGTCACCGATGCAAAGGAAGCCAGAGCGGCCACACAGGATTTCATCACGGCGCTTGACACCATTAAACAGACTGGTATCGACGCAAATATTTCCATCAAGCTCACTGCGCTGGGGCTGGATATTTCACAGCCACTCTGTGAAGAGAATGTGCACCGCCTCCTTGAGCACGCCCATAAATACTCAATCTTCGTGCGCATTGATATGGAGGCTTCGGCCTACACGGAGCAGACGCTTGATATTGTGCTGCGCATGCATCAACAATTCGAGCATGTAGGCACGGTAATCCAGTCCTGTTTGTATCGCAGCAAAAAGGATGTCGAGCAACTCATTGCACAGGGCGTGCGCGTGAGGCTGGTGAAAGGCGCGTATAAAGAGCCGAAAACCATTGCCATGCAAGAAAAGAGCGATGTCGATCTTAACTATGTGCAATTGATGATGATGCTGCTCTCACGCGGGAATTATCCCGGAATAGCCACTCAAGACGAAGCTATTATTAACGCGACCTGCAAATATGCGCGCGATCATGGTATCAGCAAGGAAGCTTTCGAGTTTCAAATGCTGTATGGTATTCGCCGTGACCTGCAAGAAAAACTGGTGGCGCAAGGCTACAATATGCGTATCTATGTTCCGTACGGCTCGCAATGGTACCCCTATCTCATGCGGCGCATGGCGGAACGGCCAGCAAACCTGGTGTTTGTGATGAGTAACGCGCTGCGCTAAAGAAAAACTCTGTAGAAAAACTCTGTAAGGAATACGTCATGACAACGACCTCACCATGCCTTGCTGTTACAGTAGGTGTAGCAGATATTCGTCGCTACTCGGACCCGAACTCAGAATTAGTCACCCAGGCATTAATGAATGCGCCTGCGACGGCTGGTGAAGTTGCCGGTGAGTGGACTCACGTCGTTCTCTCGGATTACGAAGGCTGGATCCGCACGGACCAATTGGCCAAACCGGTCGGTAGGGAATATCACGAGGCGGGCGAGATTGGTGGAACTCAGTTAACGGCTGTCATCAACAAGCCGTATAGCCTTCTCTTTTCCCAGCCTGGGGAGCGCGACGTGCTTGGGACAGTCTACCTCTCGTCAGCCCTTCTCGTGCTAAGCACAACGGGCGCAAAGCATGTGCAGGTAGCATTGCCGGATGGGCGAACCGGCTGGCTCAGGTGTGACGATATTGTTCTACGCCAGGCAGAGGACGTGTATCCACGTATGCCAGTCGCAGCGATTACAGAGAATGCTCGCGCCTTTCTTGGGAGACCCTATCTCTGGGGAGGAACAAGCTGGGAAGGGATAGATTGCAGCGGCTTCGTGCAGCTTTGCTATCGCATGGGAGGCTATATCATTCCGCGGGATGCCGACCAACAACATGATTTTTTGCGTTGTCGTATCGAACGGGCGGACATGCGAGAGGGCGACCTGGTCTTTTTCGGCAGCCAGGCCATAACGCATGTCGCCATGGCGCTCAACTATAAAGAGTATATTCATGCCGAGGGGCAGAATTACAACTACGTGGTCATCAATAGTTTTGACCCCGCTGACGCCCATTATTACCCGCGTTTAGACGAAATTGTATGGGCAATGAAACGAGTGGCTGTATAGTTGCAAGCAAGCATAGAGCATGCACTCGCGGCGCTGGGTGGACACACCGCCTGCGCGGTGATGTGCATAAGCGAAGGTGTGCCACAAAAGGAGAAAGCGTGCCCATCCTACCATATAAAGGCATAATGCCTACTATTGCCGAAGATGTCTTTATCGCCCCTGGGGCATTGGTCATTGGCAATGTCACCATAGATCAAGGGGCGAGTATCTGGTATAACACCGTCATACGTGGGGATACAGGGCCTATCGTCATTGGCCGTGGGACGAACATCCAGGATAATTGTACGCTCCATGTCGATGCCGACGCTCCCCTGACCATCGGTGAAGAGTGTACTATCGGACACGGCGCGGTGGTTCACGGCGCAACCCTGGGCGACCGCGTCCTGGTCGCGATGAATGCCGCGGTGCTATCTCACGCGCGAATTGGCTCACATACGATCATTGGAGCCTGTTCACTCGTTGGGGAACATAAAAGTATTCCCGGGGGCGTGCTTGCGGTGGGGGTGCCAGCGAAAGTGAAACGTGACCTGACGGATGTGGAACAAAACCATTTATTGACGATGGCGGCAGGTTATTGCCAACGGGCTATTGAGCATAGAGAATCGCTAAGAGAAGCTCCCAAAGAGCGACCACAAGGGATCACCCCTACCAAGGACGAATTGGCTTGAGCTGCGGTTTCGTATCATTGTAGGGGCGATCCCTTGTGGTCGTCCTGTTCGCTTATTTGTTCTACCGACGTGATGTTCACGACTTCTGTGGGATGATTAACAATTTCAACGATCGCATCGATGAGGCGATCCTGGGTGTGCTCCCCCTTCTCCTTCTGTTCTTCAGACTGAAGGAAGTAGCCGCCTGGGTCCTGGTGCGTAACAGGGCCTGCATCAATCATAGTGATTTTACCTTCAGCCTTTGCCTTATTCCAGGGTGACTGAGGAAGTATGGACCAGCGACCGGCATAGAGGATCTGCCCTAGACTTTGTACGGGATCCTTCTGACCATGGAAATGATACAGGTGACGGACGTTTACAAAGCCTGGATCATCCGCCATGACGCCGCCCAGGGAAATGATCAGAATCGGCGCTTTGAGTACGGGGCCGAGGTAGGTTGCCGCACCCACCGAGACTTGCCCCCCTCCACTATAGCCAATCAGCGTCACAGGTATGCCGCTACCAACCCGGTAACCTTTGCGACGCAGGCCATCGAGGATTACCCCGCATGTTCCGAAGTTGTAGATCGGGCCGTAGCGCCTGTCGGCGGAGACAGCAACCTGAAAGACGTTGCGCAGCATGACGAGATTGGCCAACATTTGCTTATTCTTCAGTTTGAGGTCTTTGATCCGCTGCCACAAGGACTTAAACGCCCGGTGCCCGGTCAGCCCGTTGTTATTCATGGAGTAGGGAAATACATCTCTGACCACAGCCGTGCCGGGAACGCGCGCCTCCACTTTGTCCAGGAAGGCGATCTCATAGTTTTCAAGAAAATCCCCGGAGATTGCGCCAATGCCCGAGAGATAGACAACATAGTGGTTGAATTCGGGTTCGGTGTTTCCCGGTGTCTCCTGCGGCGGCTCAACCTCCGGTAGCTCGGGCTTGCTTTCTTCAGACCAGCCTGCCCACCACCCCATTGACTCAAAGGGAGATAACACACCTACCGCCAGAATGATGATAAGTCCAATACCCAACAACTGGAAGATGAGGGGAATGATCATGATTTCCCTCCTTTTGGATTCTCAACTATTTGCTCGGTGATTTTTTCCACAAGGTCTTTTACCTCTACTGTCGAGGAAACACCAGCCGTGGCGCGCCTGATCCAGTGCTCCAAGGCGATAAAGGGCCTGCCAAGGGTATATTTGAGCACGAGCAGGAAGACAAAACCAAAGATGGCACACACCAGCGCCTGCCAGATGTTGAGGCTCATAGTCGCTTCCAGTGCTACCAGTACTGCCAGGAAACTCCAGACGCTGAGCAGGCGATTGATAAATGTCCCCATATAAGGGAGCAAGGTCAAAAAGCTAAACAACAATGGGGCATAGGACAGGGCAACTGATTTCATCACGCCAGTGAACGGTTCATGGGTATGATATACGAGCGTGGCAATGCCCCAGATCGTTGCTCCCCAGATAAAAGCACTTACAATAAAGAGGATACCGTTTAAAAGCAGGCTCAGGACAAAGCGACCGGGTTTGACTCGATTGGCGAGTAGCACCACGCTCTGCCCAAGCGCCTCAGACACCCCTGCCAGGAAGAGTATTGTTGCGGCCAGGAGGCCGGTTCCTGAAGTATCCATAGCCGTAAAGGCGGCTGGGTCTAACCTCATCGCGCCCGTTGCCAGCGACCAGAGGGTCTGGAAGAAATGGAAAAAGCTTGACGTGTCAATTGTATACATGGCAGAACCTCTCAAACAGCCGATCTAAGCAGGTATAACGATGTATTCAGTATCTTCGCCTACAAAAATAGAGCATTGAAAAAATCCGTACTTCCTGCTTGATCGAGACCGAGACCTAGCGCGTGATCAAGTCCAGGAGGATCGGATAGACCAGGTCTGTTTGCTGTTGGACCTGTTGTGGATCAATAATATCATGAATCAGTTTCTTGTCCGCGCTGAATTCGTACTCCTCTATCTGGTCATAACCATTTGCTCGCCAGAAGTTCACCAGTTCGCGGTTGATCTTGCTATTGACAGCGGTATCAGCCGCGTTGGAAACCATAAGTATAGACTGAGCGGCCGGTTTCTCCTGTTTCGCGGATTTCAGAATCGATTTCCCAAAGCGCATCACTACTCCAAAGCTTCGCGAAGAAAACCCCAGGTAGCTGTGCCGGGGGCCGTCGGAGAAGGGAGAGAAGTGCTGTGTGCCGATATTTGGTAGAATGCGAAAGAGCATGATAGCGAAGCTGGACAACCTATCTGCTCCCAGGTTCGTGAAACCTATTGATGGAGCGATGACGACTGCCTTATCAATTTCGGAGCGATGCTGGGCTGCCCACGCCGTCATGACGCCTCCCACCGAGAGGCCCAGGAAGGTGATGTGGTCGCCGAGTCCGCACGCGATATCAACCAATGTGTTGCTACAATCCCGTAGCTCTTCCGCGGTAAGGTATTTTAGCTCGTCCGTCATGCGGTCAGCCAGGCCATTGCGGGGCATACGTGGAATGAGGACATTATATCCCCGCTCAAAGAACAGAGGGGCGAATTCGGCGAATTGTTCCGGGCAGTTGGTAATCCCATGCACCAGCACGATGACATTCTCCGTCTTTGCGCCATGCGTCATGATTTTTGAGCGACAGACCGGATTGATTGTATCATCCTCTGCGGCCTGCACTTCGGCGTAGCGGGCAATTGCCGAATCATAATCTAGAGCCTGGTTGTCGGTGTGTTCCGCCAGGATACCGATTGAGGATTGTATCCTCATCTTCGTGGCTATGACTGCTGCTACCAGGAGCGCTCCGCTTCCAATTGCGGCAAGCGCTGCGATGCGTGAAGCAGTGCGTTTATTCATCTCATTTCCCTCCTGTTCTACCTATGGGTAAAGTATATGATGCAATTGTCGAGCGCACATCACCCGATTGAGTGATTCGTTTGTTCACCTCTTGAGTGATGCGCGCTTCTAGAGAAATTGAAAGAGGTTCATTCATCGGATATCTACCTCTCCTTCTATGGAGCATCCTCTATGATGAGGCTTCCACGTTCACCGTGAAAAGAGCCTCCACTGGTGCATCGCCTGGTCGCTGAATACTCAACTTGATATACCAGGCGCCAGGCATAGAAAAGGTGCTATGCTCATCAAACACGGCGATATACGTCGGGTTGCCTCGTTTGATAGTGGCGTTCGCTGTTCCCATATTCATCAATACCATATTGATACTTATATTTATACCTGCGTCGGTGACAAGACTGCCAGTGGTGCGATCCTTCATCGACACAATGACGGTATTGGCATAATGGGTTTCCCCAGGGAGTACCTGCAAAGTAATAGCCAGATTCCCCACCACTTGCGTTTGGATATTGTGGGCCGTTGGACCGGTAGTTGTGGTCGTGCTATTCGTGCTTTGAGTATAATTGATGGCGGGAAAGACGATCGGTGGTGCGAAGAATGACAGCAAAGCTGCACAGAGGAGTACTCCAGTTCCCAACCAGGTTTGAACAGTAAATGCCCGTTTCAGGTTTCGCGCTATGTGTTCAAGGGCGGTTTGACGTGTCCGCCTGGCTGGTAGCTCCGCATTTACTACGTGCAGCAGAATTGTCTGTCTTGTAAGTTTCGGGTGTAGGATAAACAATGCATAGGAGCTGAGCAAAATCATTGCCACAACAAGTATCACCTCGACCAACAATGTTCGCCCATATGGTTCTGTGATCAATTGTTGAGGGCTACCCAGGCTCGTCTCTATCAAATAGAGTCCACTGACAAGGAATACGCCCAGCGATCCTAGCATCAATGGATAAAAGCGTCGCAGGAGGAGCGTCAGTATCTGGCTGTTGCGATCGGGTTCGACAGCTGGCAGCAGCGGTAATAGTGCGTAACCCAGGTAGGCTAATCCACCAAGCCAGATACATCGCGCGACCAGGTGCAGCCAATCCAGGACAAACGTACTGATAGGTGCCTGGGATAACGCTACGGCATCCCCGCTAAGCGCAAAAGTCAGTAGTATGAGCCCCGCCAACAACAGCCAGAAAATAGTATAGACCTTTTTTGAGGTAGAGGCGGGAGCTGTGTTCTCGTGGGCAAGCGCTTCTTTTTTTTGAAAACCAATGTCCTGGGTGACGCGCTGCCGTAACTGACCAAAACTGTTGCCTGTTAAGTTTGCCGGTTTTGTTCTTCTCCTTTTGACTCGAGAACGACTGGTCCACCAGAGGAAGGCGAGTGCGATCAGAACAAGGACGAAGCGCAGCAGCCAGAGGTAACCATAGCTTGTTTCAAAGAGTATGCGACCGAGGATGGAAAGATCTATAGCACCGCCATTCAATCCCTGTGTCAATTGCGTATCGCGGAGTAGAAGGGTGATAAGCTCGCCGACGAGGAGCGCGCTTAAGCAAAGCCATTGCAACGGTTGAGAGCGTTTTCTTGTCTCAATAAGCAGCGTTGCTATACGTTCATCACCAACGAGAACAAGGCCCTCGATGACAAGCATGCCGACCCAGAAAGTTACTGCCATCAAAACCAGCCATTCCCAGGCTACCGCAAGGATGCCAATAGCATTGAGTTGTGGCAGTTTGTTACTGGTACTCGGCCCTAGAATAACCTCTCCAGGCAATCCTGCACTGGACTGCCCGACATTAAAGCCGATGACGCCCTGTGTAGTGTGTCCATCGCTATTCGCTAATGCTGTCCAACGTACCGTGTAACTGCCCTGCGGCAGTTGGCTGGGCGTGTTGAGAGGCGTATCCAGCTCGCGAGCTTCTTGTCCGGAGATAAAACTGTGGCTTGCATCCACCATGTGTTCATCGGGCGTAAATATATATGCAATACTGGCGGGACCGATAGCAGTGTTAAAAAAGATGCGCACGACTTTTGGCACCGTGCTCACTGTTGATCCATCAACCGGATCAGACCCGACCACAAAGGCATGTGCCTGTGCCACAGATGCAGGGGAGTTCGTGTCTATCCAGGCATAGAACAAAAAGGCACATAGACTCAGTGCTAAGAGCACGAGCCTGGAATAGAGATGCCCCTTGTCGATGCTCCAGTATGCTAATCGTTTCTGTCGCATTGCGCTCCCTTCAAGATTCACTCTGTGGAGATTGTACCTTAGTTAGCCCTTACCCGCAATATTTGTTTTTGTCGAGAGCCATTGATATAATTAGAGCTATGAAAAAGCAACTTTGGTGGCATTCCTTGCTGCGCTTTCTCTTGTGGTCACATGTTTTGGGCGTGGTCGGTTTTTATCTCGTGCTCTGGTTTCGCACCAATCCGAAGAACGGTGGGAAAAGAGAAACAACTGGTAGGGCAGGATCGACCTTCGATGCCACCGAAACAAACAAGGGAAGAACAGTCTCGGTAATTGTGCCCGCCCGTAATGAAGAACATAATATTCGTCGCTGTGTCGAGTCGCTACTAGAACAGGATTATGACGATTACGAGGTGATCGTGGTTGACGACGGATCAACCGATGGTACACCTCTTATTCTTGATGAACTGATGGCGTCTCATCCACATGGTGAACGCCTGTATGTGCTGCGCTTACGTAACGATTTGCCGAAAGGCTGGGCAGGTAAACCTCACGCTATTCACAAAGGTACACAAGAGGCACCTGGTGATTGGCTGCTGTTTACCGATGCCGATACCTGGCACGCCCCTGGCGCATTACAATTTGCTTTGACAAAAGCGCTCAATGAGGGGATTGATCTACTTTCATTAGTTACAGAACAGGAGTTACCCGGTTTTTGGAATAAGGTCATGATGCCGATGGCCTATATCGGTATTACTTTGCAGTATCCCATCAAGCTGGTCAACGATCCTCAAAGCCGGGTAGCGCTAGCGAACGGCCAATACATTCTGCTCCGGCGTGCAGTGTACGATATCCTCGGTGGCTATGCGCGTCCTGACTTGCGTAACACCCTCTTAGACGACCGCGACCTGGCGCGTATCGTCAAAGAAAATGGTTTCCGGCTGCAACTCGCTGATGGACACGGCCTTGTACGCGTTCGCATGTATCGGAGTTTAGAAGAGACCTGGCGCGGCTGGCGCAAGAATGTTTTCCTGGGGAGCCGCGGCGGAATAGCATTTGTGCTGCTGCAATTGATTGGCCTGCCTATAGTAACTATTATCCCATTCTTGTTGCCGCTTATAGGGTGGCTAAAAGGTGGAAGCAGGAGGAAGGGTGATAGCATCTCAACTGGTGAGCTTTACAGTGCAGCCCTATTGGAACTCGGACCTATCCTTGCCTATCGCCGGTGGATAGACAAAGTACTAAATGTGCCGTGGTACTATGCTTTTACTCATCCACTAGCGGGAGCGTTGTTTGAAGGTGTTCTGGCGCAATCGACCTGGCGCGTTTTGATGCGCAAAGGTGTAGATTGGCGCGGTAGGCATTACTATGGCGCCAGAGAAGAGACGGCGAAAGCAATAGGAAGAGATATTATCTCCTGAGAATGAGCACTTTGAAATTGCCCATACCTGCCGGGTCCGTCAGTGCTGCTACGCGCTGGCGCAGGTCATACCATTTTAAGAGGGCAACCTGACCGCGGTCGCTGGCTCGGTCGATGATGGACTCGGAAAAGTCACTTGAACGACGTTGCTCCAGCTCTTCCTGGATACCCAGGCTCTCCAGCCAGAGGCGCTGAGTGGTGAACTTGTGTAAGTGTAACCCCTGGCGCCGTCCTTCATCGATCAGGGCACTAAAATTGACATGGGCCGTTATATCCTGTTCACCCGGTCGTGCCAGTGGTCGCTCGTTCATCTGGTGTTGGAAATAACAGGCAAGCGTGCCGTGCCTCCGGTAGCGGGTATACAATGCCCTGGCCTTGTCGCCATAGTCAATGGTGAGGATATAACCGCGTTGCAGCAGGTGGGCTGTTCGCTGTATCCAACGCATGGCATCGAGATTGATTTCTGCCCGCCATCCATCACCGAACTGAGTCCAGGGGATATGATAGCGATCCAGGTAGTCGGCAACCTCAGCCGTACCGGGCTCTCCCCGCACTTCACACAAGCGCCCGGCCTGTACATCAATGTATATTTCGTAGAGTCGTGATCCGTGCGTTTCTACAATATGGATGGGAAAAGCATCAACCAGTTCATTGGAGAGGACAACAGAAGGGGCTGGCGCCGCACCATTGCTGTTTAAGGAAGTACGCTGGGGAGATCTTGTTGGTTCAGGCAACCGGGCTTCCCTGCTTCCGTTCTTTGCAGGCTCCCGCCCATCCTGTCCAGCGCTTATATCTTCAAGACGGTAATCGAGCGCGGTGTGAAAATCGGGAGTTTGTTGCCTTGCCCATGCCTGTACACCGCGTGCCAGGTCCCCCCGTCCTGCTCCTTGCTCTAATACGACGAAAGGTGATGGGCGTTTCAATTTGTCCCACCATTGATGAAGTTGCCGCCCCACGCAGTTGGCAAAAAAGACCGAGGAGACATCGGTACTGGTGTAGAAATCGGCTCCTTCAAAGCCAATTCTTGTCGGCCCGGTCATATAGTAGCCGTATTCGGGTTCATAGAGCGCCATGCGCATATATTCGGCGAAGGTCAAGGGCCCTTCTCGTTGAATGCGTTCAACAATCAATTGTTGCAAAGGTGTGGGTGCCATATCTCTGTCTATCTCAGGCGGCTTTGATAAACGTTTTCCGCTTTTGCAGAAACAAGGTGTATATCTACCGGTAGGGTAAGCAATTGTGGTAGCGTGGTGTTTTAGCACTTCACCGGGTTACTCTTTTGTTACCCTATTTGCTGAAATGTATTATACGCACCCAAAACTCACGACCAGCAAATCGAGCGCCATTTCTGGTGTCATGCGACTGCGTTTGAGAGACGCATCGGTTGCCAGTAGTTGGCGGTAGGCAACCTCCAACTGTGCAGCTGTGAATTTTCCTACCTGGCGTGCTGCCTTATCTGCCACGAAAGGTGCTATACCAAGGGTAGAAGCAATCTGCGGTGAGCGCATCCCTTGCTGTGAAAGTTCTTTGACGAGCAGGAGAGAACGAACCTGGCTGCTAATAGTGCTGATGAGCTTGATGGGCGGTTCTCCATCTGCCAGGAGATCATGCAAAATAGTGAGCGCCTGTTTTTGATTGCGCTGTGCCAGGGCATCGGTCAGGTCGAATATGCGTGCTTCCTGCACCTGTGCAGAAAGTGTGCGCACATCATCAACGGTAATTGTGCCCCCATCGCCAACGTATGTGGCTAATTTATCGAGTTCATTTGCCAGCAAGCGCAACTGGTTGCCGATGAAATTTGCCAGGAGGGTCGCGGCGTCCCCATCGATGGTCACGCCCAGGCTCTTCGCCCGTTTACTGATCCAGCTTTCGAGTGCGCCTCCCCTGGGAAGGGTACTCTGGTTTACTTTGCCGTGTTCACCTGCTGCTTTGAGCAAGGGATTATTGGCATCCAATAATTCATCAACAAGTACAATCAAAACAGATGTATCTGGCATGTGGGGGATATATTCTGCTAATCCTTTTTCAAAGCTGGCCCGAGATTCTGTATTTCCTTTCCCACTCCTCTTCCCTTTCTTCGCCTTGCCGCCTGTACCTGTACCACTATCTCCCGTCCCACTCTCATCTCCTGGGGCAGGAGTAGCGCTCTCTCCACGCCGCTTCTTGGGTAATCCTTCAACCACGACAAGGCGTTGATCAGCAAGAAATGGCATGGTATTAGAAGCAGCGGTGATGGTCGCAAGATTGACCTCACCGCCGTTAAAAGTATCCTGGTTATACTCGAAATTTCCCTGCTGCCTCAGCTTTTTTAGCTGCTCTCGGCTGCTAAATTCGTCGTCACCATGTAGGAGGTAAAACATTGTGCTTCTTTATTCGTGGGCGACCGCCGCTGGTCGGCGATAGTCGGCTCGATTTCTCCGCGCCACAATCAAGTCCAGGATTATGGCGGTAGAGAGGCCGAGTACGGAGCAGGCCAGCAATGAACCGAAGAATGTTGGGGCTGGGCTGGCGTTTGGTAGTGGTTGGTCGTAGATGAGGGTACCGACAAGGCCGAGAATGGCGAGAAAGCCAAGTAAATTGCCAGCAAATGCTCCCAACACGACAGTGCCGCGGCTTTTCACTTCGCTCAACCAGAAGGCGAGGAAAAGGGTGACTGGTACTGCGAGAATAAAACCGATTAAATTGGCGATGAAGAGGTCATCTATAGGTACTTTCAGCGCTGGTAGAAATTGAGATATGTCCATAAATATCATTGCCTCCCAATACATGTAATATGTGTATGTTGTCTCTATTATAATCAATCCATGAGGAACTGACAACGTTAAAAAAGAGAAGGAGGGGAGAAGGTTGACGTCAACCTTCTCCCCTCCTTCTCTTCTACTAGTTTGGTTGGCGACTGCGGCGCCGCCTGCGACTTTGCGCCTCGGCTTTACGCTTCCGTCGGGCCTGTGGACTCTCATAGTGAGAACGTCGACGAGCCTCAGAGAGGATACCGTCTTGTTGAACCTTGCGGTTGAACCGTTTGAGCGCCAGCTCAAACGAATCGCCCGGATTCACTCTGACTTCACTCATAAAAGGTTACCAGCGCGACTTGCGGTCGCTCGAACGACCGGAGCCCTGTGCCTGGTAACAATTGCTGCAGTATACCGGTTTGTCACCGCGTGGCTGGAAAGGCACTTGAGCCTCGTTGCCACAACTGGAACACGTTACAGTATACATCTGACGTGGTTCGCGGTCTCGATAACCGCCACCACCACTGTTGCGACCACCATACCCGCCACCCTGTCCTTTGCGTGCGGCTCGGCACGATGGACAGCGGCTAGGAGAATTGGTCAACCCGCGGCTGGCATAAAATTCCTGCTCGCCAACGGTAAAAACGAACTCTTGATTGCAATCGCGACAATACAACGTTTGATCTGCTAATGACATGCTTTCTTTCTCGATTCTGGGTTTCTTATCCCAATAAATGTTTCGTGTATCGCGCGGCTTGCAATAGACTAACTACTCTTAGCAACAATGCACTATACAACGTTCACTTAGTATAACACAGAAGTGAACAAAAATCATCCCTTTCGGGTAATTCTAATAAACTGGTATAAAATTGGTACTTACGGGCTTGTCCTGGCCTGGAAAACACTTCTTTTGTTTCACTGAGAAATGCAACAAGTCTCAAATATCTGCGTATACACTGTAGAATATAAAAGATGTGATAAAGGGCTTTCTTGTGGAAAACAGGGAGCTAGACTCTCCTTTTTCTAATTCAATAGAATTCACAGAGTCAGTCCGTCTCAATTAAAGCGAGGAATAGATATGATGGATAGAATGACATCACTTGGACTTAATGAACGCCTGGAGCGTGTTCTGGCATACGCATTCGGTTGGCTTTCAGGCATTATCCTTTTCTTCCTGGAAAAGAATCGCAATGTGCGTTGGCATGCTGTGCAGTCGATGGTTACTTTTGGAACGCTGTCAATTCTTATATTGGCGATTTCCCTGTTAAGGGGCTTCCTGGCCTTTATTCCCATATTGGGCTGGTTGACGAGTGCTGGCCTCGGTTTGCTCATTTCTGTGCTCTGGTGGGTGACGATTATTCTGTGGGTCTGGTTGATGATCATGGCGTTTATTCGGGAGGATTATCGCCTGCCCTTCGTAAGTGATTTTGTGCGTTACTGGGTGTGAAAATACCTATTATTCCATGGATTGGCCCGCCTCCAGCGACGTTGGAGCCGGGCCAATCCATATATCAAGGGCTACCCTCTAGTCTTTGTACAGGAAACCCAATGTCAGGCCGAAGACAAGATGCCGGGCGATATTTTGCAGGAAAGATGTGGGGTTTGCTAATCTGGGCAGTTCCCCATTCTGGATCAGAGGATGGTATTTATCGGCAAGTGGCGTCAGCCACCATGCGGAGACGATGAAGATTTCGCCGAAGATAGCTCCCTTTAGCCAGTCAGGTCCAGGAAGGATACGCTTGAAAACCGCTCCGTACAACTCTGCTAGTGCTACTCCATTGAGTATATGCAGAATCCAGGCGAGTATAAGAAACGTATTTTGTGTTGCTGCCTTCTTCCCCATTAAACCCTGGAGAAAGCGCACATCGCTAAAACGGTTTCCGGTGATGACCATGTCCCCTTCCATGGCGATACTGTAAGCTGTAGTAGCAAGCACACCCGCGAGGGCTGCTTGACCGGGGCGCCAGTTCCGCGCAATGATGCGATGAAGCATATTCATTTCGTTTGTCCTTTGTGTAATTTGATGTTTTTTTGGTGTTTTAAGGAACCAGGGCGTACTAATAATAAGAGGTATGGTATTCACCTGCAAGGTAGTATTTCTCTCGTGACCATAATTGGGTAGCTATCCGGATTGCTATCGCGAAGATCGCTCCGCCGAGCGTGGCCATAAAATTCACTACGTCGTTGTTGAACCAGGATACGCCACGTAGCGCCTGGGTTTTCGTGCCACAGCTATGAATCAGACGCTCGGTCTCATGCTGGCAGCGAGGACAATAATACATGGCCTGCACGGTTGCCCCCAGGTAGCTATCGATAAGACTACCGATCAGCCCGCTTCCCAATGCGATGAAGGGCAGGGAGGCCAGGGACCTCCGGCAGCGCTGTAGTAACCAGAAAACCGTTCCCAGGGCCAGCGCACCTCCAATCGCTGCTCCTGTCCCAAGAGATGTAATGCCACCAGAGGTGCCGGGTGCTACTGGTTCTCCCGTGGTAATGAGCCTGGGCTGCCGCGCGCTGAGCACTCCTATCTCTGTAGCCCATGTGTCAGCGGTAGCCGTAGCGAGGGCACCTGTATATCCTGCCAGGCATACGTCGCGCAAGAAGCGCGAAGGCGCGAATCCATAGGTCAGGGCCAACAAGGTAGCAACCCCTCCGTTTGCACCCACCTGGGCAAGGTCGCGCCTGGCCCCCTTGCTGAACTTGTCAGCTGCAGTTTTTGCTTTATCTCGTGCGCGAACGTGTGAAAAAATACTTGAAGAGACAAAGAAAAAGATAAGTAATAGTCCCCAGGACCACCCTCCCAGGCCAAATGTTGTTGTCCCTGTAACTATTGCACCAGCTATGCCGCCACGACTGAGTGAACGACGACGATAGGCTAGCAAACTAATAGCAGTGCTAAAGAGAAGACCGAGCAATAACCTGCTATCTCGTGCTCGCGCGCGCCCATTGGCGACATTTTTATGTGATGAGGTTTCAAAAGGGGGAGGATTACAGATTGCCGGCGCAGTGCGCTCTGCTACAAGTTGTGGTTGAAACATACTAGTACCTCTAAGAAATTGTGGTATTTTTGTTACAGAAAGCTATCGTTGCCAGTTTTATTTTAAGGAAGGTCTGTTGTGAACGCAAGGGATTGCGCAGGATGTTCAGGTGAGGAGCTTCTGTTCCTTGTCGAACTGCCACACGTGTAATGCCTCCAAATAGTACTTTTGGCGCGTCGTTATCTTGCGTATTGTATCATATCATTGTGTCTTATTATATCTATCTTGGCTGTTATCCAGCAGTGAAAAGAGTGATAAGCTTCCGTCGGGCCTGGCGAAAGTGAGGAACAAAAGTGATTACCTGCGACTACTGTAAACTACTGACCCCAGCGGGTATGGTAAATTGTCAGCATTGTGGAAACCCATTAACGAAAACAACGAACGCTGGGAATGTCCCATTTCGTGCTCAAGGGATGGCGGCTCCTGAACAGTCAGAACTACCCGCGTGGTTGGAAACACTTCGCTCTGGCGAACGACCCGCTACGTCCGCGGCCGGGAATGCGGGGGCGTCGAGTTTTTTGGGTTCCGATCTCAATGATGAGGGCACGTTACCAAGCTGGATGCGACCTGAACGTGCAGAACATGTTGACAATACTCCATCAGGTAAGTATTCGGCACTCAGGCCAGCCTCTGTGCCAGCACCCAATACCGACAGTGCCTTCCCACCAATGGGGGGCATAGCGGCTAACTCATTGATTGATGAGCAAGCACTGCCTTTATGGATACAGGGGAAGCAAGAAAGATCGCAGTATCCAGGGCAGGAAAATATTTCGGCTGCGAGTCTGGTACAGCCGGGGGCATTACCAGACTGGATCACAAACATGGAATCACAAACTCCGGCGCCAGCGTCTCCCACGTTTCCCATGGCTTCCAGTCCTATCCCGTATCCCCCAGCCGTACCAGGCTCGCAGCCAATAGCTGCCCGTGACCTGATTGATCAACAAGCGCTGCCAGGGTGGATGGCGGGACAAAATACTTCCTCGCCAGCCAGCGGACAGGGGTTTGCTGCCTCGTCGCTGCTGGATCCTCACGCGTTGCCTGCCTGGATGCGTGAAGAAAATCAGCAACAAAAACTTGGCAATATCGAGGCAATACGGTCTGCTCAAAGCGGGCAAGTTCCCAATTATCAGGTGCCAACCGGGCAAGGGCAAGTGCCGAATATGCATAATAACATGGTTGCTGCATCTCTCATTGACGCGAATGCTCTGCCTGAATGGTTGCGCACCGCTGAGGATCAGCGCCAGGGGAGCCAGGGTATGGCATCCTATCAACCACAGCAGGGCTTTACTGAGAGTCCCAAGCAATCAACTTTTGGTGTTCCGCCTCGACTAGATAATATGCGCGTACCAGGCCGTCCTCGTGGTGAAATGGGATATCTTGAAGAAAGTGAAGAGGCCGCGAACACCTTTGCCTCTATGTTGGGTGTCGCCTCAGTGGCTCCTAATTTCCCTGGACAACAGCCACCTGCTCAATACCAGCAGAATATACCGCAGCCACAGGCATATAGTGGAACGGGGATGCCTGTACCAGGTGGCACACCTGGCTCAGTGCGAGGTCCGCAAGGACAACAGGGCCAGTTGGGTCAAGCTGTAGCCGGCATGCCTCCAACAGCATATCCTGGTATGGTGCCTAACCAGGGCTATGCGCCAAATCAACCGCAAACCCCGGCAGGATATCAAGGTGGGTATCAAATGGGAAGTATGCCGGGCGTTTCAGCCCAGCCTCCAATGACGAATAGTGACCCATCGAATGCAAATAAGAAACCTGCCAGGCGCGGATTTCTTAGCACCATTCTTGATTGGTTTTCTTTCTCGCGCTAGTTAGAGAAAAACGAAGAGGGATATGGAGATGAGTACACAACATTATGCGGAAGGAGGACGGGGGCCAGGCGGCAGCTCTAATCCAACATCTGCCAATTCGCTACTGGTTGCTGATTGTGGCACAGTATTTACCAAAGTCTCTCTATTTGGCCTTGTCGAGGGACAATATCGTTTGATGGCGCGTGGAGAAGCGCCCACGACGATAACACCTCCTTACGAGGATATTGCCAAGGGTATTATCCAGGCGATCAATGTGATTGAGTTTATTACAGGTCGCGTCTTTATCTCTGAAGGGCGAATCATCTCCCCTGAGCAGCCGAACGGTGATGGTATCGATGTTTTTATTGCTACCATCAGTGCTGGCGGCCCTCTTCGGCTTGTTGTTTTGGGTGCGGTCGATGCGGGCATGGAGCGTCTCGCCGCACAAGCTGTTTCCGGCCTCTACGCGGAAACCCACTCGCTGCCCTCACCGTCACATATTGCTACTTCCGTGCCTGTGCCTGTAGGGGCTGGCGCGCCGTCTTCCAGAGAGGGGACAGAAGGTCCCTGGACGCCTGATCGCGTTGCGTTAGAGTGGAATCGTCAGATAGAACGCATCCGGGAGCTACAGCCGCATGCAGCTTTGATTGTTGGTATGGCGAATGGACCCTCGGGCCCCGCTCCGTTACAAGAAGCTTGTCAGTTGTTGATAAATGCCACCGCGGTACTCAACGAACAATATGGAGCAAGCTCATCCGCAAGTATTGCAGCACCCGACGTAGCCTCGCGGCAGATTGCGGTCTTATATGCAGGAGCTCCTCAATATGTCGAAGCTGTTCAGCGTATGTTACAGGGTGTCGCTGGTGTCACTCCTGTCGAGCCGCTTGTTTCATCAGCTCAATTAGGGCCAACCAGTATCGCTATAGGTGGCCTATACGAGCGCGCTATCATCCAGCGCATTCCAGGATATAGTCGTTTATCTTCATGGTCCAGTTCAGCACTGGTACCAACTACGACCTCATTTAGTAGCCTGGTACGTTTTCTTGCCCAACACTATGCAATGAATGTCACGGCTGTAGATATTGGAGGAGACAATACTACGTTGATGATGGCGGGCGAAGCGGGTGAGTTTATCCCTATGGTGAATTGTGGCGTCGGTGTAGGTCCAAGCGTTGGAGCGGTCTTACAGCAGGTGGGGATCCAACGTGTTGCCCGTTGGCTGCCTTTTGCTATTACCGAAGATGAACTGCGGCAGTTTGTCTTAAATCGTATGCTCCATCCTCATGTTGTGCCAACAAGCCAGCGTGACTTGCAGATTAGCCAGGCGTTTGCACGTGAAGCATTGATCTTGACAGTCGAGGCTACAAAAGCCAACAGTTTTGAATGGTTGGACGCCGATTTGATCCTGGCTACAGGAGGCATTCTTGCTCATGTGCCGCAGTATGGGCAGGCAGCGCTCATCTTGCTCGACGCGCTCCAGCCACTCGGCGTCACTTCACTGGTGCTTGATAGAACCATGCTTGTCGCTCAATTGGGCGCTGTTGCCACAGTGGCTCCAATAGCAGCCGTACAGGTCAACGAGAACGATGCTGTTACGCATCGCCTCGGCACGTGTGTTATTCCTTATGGTACGATGCAACAGGGGGAGATAGCGGTTCGTGTGGGTTTAGAGTATACGAGCGGGCGGCAGTTGACAGTTGATGTGTTGGGTGGAACGATAAAAGTCATTCCGCTGCGGACCAATGAGCAGGCACTGCTTTCACTCTTCCCCGCTCCAACCGTGGATGTTGGGTTGGGACCAGGAGAACGCGCGAGGGCCGCTGAAGAGATTGATGGTGGATCGGTTGGCCTCGTCATCGATGCTCGCGGCAGACCACTGGTTCTTCCTGATGATGAAAGGGTACGCCAAAACCTCCTGCTGCAGTGGATGCAAGCGATAGGGGCCTGATCCGATCGCGGCAGGAGAGAGGTATCTGCGATGACCTATCTGCTTGGTTGGTCTGTGATACCACAGATTCTGGTGAGAAGAGAGCGCTGGCCCGGTGGGTATAAGACAAGGGCTGTGCCACTCGCATACCCTGGTCAAGAAGTGCGTTCGGACCAGCCCGTAATTCGCCTGGAACGCATGGAACCCAACCGGGCGGGAACGAGAGTATCGCAAGTACCACATCTCTCCCTTCCTGCTGTGAAAGGCGTTCCTTCCCGTCCTGACAGCCGCCAGGAGCAGTCTGAGGACCGCATAAAGGATCAATACCTGGGGGAAGTTCTGCTTGCAGGTCTACACGGGCGTGTGGTTGACATCACTCGACGTGGCGGGGTGATCATTGAGAGTCACGCGGCATTATTGCAGGGAGTAATTGGGGCTGGAAACCAGGTTGCGGGGAAACTCACGATGTGGCAGCCTTCGGGGGGAGGAGAAGAAAACAGTCCTGCAGGTGCGTTGCTCGTTATTCCCGGACCGTTGAACTCCAATATGCTGCACCGGGCGACCGTCGCTGGCGTCGCCGGTGTCATTGCCAGCAGCATTTCTTCTCGTGATCTGGAGAGTTTTTTACATGTCAACCTGATAGAGTTGATCGACAGTATTGATGTAGAGTCGGCTCAGGCTCGTCTACCGCAGGTGACGATACTGCTTACCGAAGGGCCTGGTACTATGGCCATGCCTACGCGTACTTTACACCTGTTAAGCCATTATCAGGGGTCGATGGCTCTGCTCTCTGGCGCGACCTCCATCCGTCAAGGTATCTTTCCCGAGCTGGTAATCTCGTTACCAGCGGCAGAACTTCAGCAGAGTTGGCACCCAGTGCAACCTGACACAACACTCTCAATAGGTGCACAGGTACGTGTATGTAGCGGTGATCACGAAGGGGCCATAGGTACGATAGATTACCTTTATTCGCACCAGCAAGTATTTTCATCGGGCATTCTTGCACGTTCGGCTCGTCTTCGCCTCGAAAATGGCTCGTTGCTCACTGTTCCCCTGTCGTTAATTGAGCGAGTTAGTTGACTCTTTTCCACATTCTGCCACGCTTATCCACATATGGCTGAATAATATGTGGATAACTTTTTGAGTTCTTTTGTAGCTTCTATCATATTGGATTTGTTTTGTTGTGATGATTACGTAATTACGCGCTAATAAGCATTACAATCTTTTTGCATGTTATGCAAGTTTTTCCCTTACGGCCTCTTGTTCCGACTCGTAGATGACAGCGCTTGCAGCGAGAGTGGGGCTTCGTCGCTCGTCTTCTCCCTTCCAGCGGGACTGTTCCCATGGAATGCGTGTCAAGGAGACGAAAGGAAGCCATGTGGGGTAGAGGTTCTTGTCCTGGGACCACGCACCGGCGGAGAACCTCGCTTGTCCGCTTACGCTGAGAAGGCCACTGAGGAGCAACAGAACGGTGCGACCCGTTCTGTTGCTCCTCAGTGGCCGACAGTGCCACTTCCTTACTGGCACTGCTTGCTGCTACTATTGGCGACTTGAGTGGTTACTCAGAACCAAACGCCCTGATTTCCGCCATCTCTTGTTCCGATAGTTCACGTGGAATCTCGCCACGTGTAAGCTTCTCGCTCTGGACGTGATGGCGTATGCTCTCTACGATCTCCGGGTTCGCAAGCGTGGTAACGTCTCCAACATCGGCGAAGTTGGTGCTAGCAGCAAGGACCCTACGCATGATCTTGCCAGAGCGGGTCTTGGGCATATCCGCGACGATCCAGATATTCTTCGGTCTCGCGATCTTCCCGATCTGAGTCTCAATCGCCATGGCCACCTTGTCCTCAATGCCCTTACTCGGGTTGAACCCCGGCTTCAGTGCAACGTACACCTCAACTACCCGGCCGCGAAGCTCGTCCATCAACGGCACCGCGGCTGCCTCGGCAACCTCTTCGACGGTGAGGCACGCCGACTCAATCTCTTTCGTTCCTAGTCGGTGCCCGGCCACATTGATCACATCGTCGACCCGGCCAAGGATCCGGAAATAGCCGTCGGCTGCCAGAACAGCACCGTCACCAGCGAAGTACGGCCAGTCACGCCAGTCTTTACTCTCCTTGTTCCGGCAGTACTTCTCATAGTAGATCTGCACAAATCGCTCCGGCTGGCCCCAGACCGTCTGAAAGATGCCTGGCCATGGGTTGCGGATGCAAATATTGCCGGCCCGTCCGCTTCCGGCCTCGACCACATCGCCTTTTTCATCGTAGATCACGGGGTAGATCCCAAGGACTCCCGGGCCTGCACTGCCAGGCTTCATCGCTTTCAGGGCAGGCAGGGTGCTGCACAGGAAGCCACCGTTCTCGGTCTGCCACCAGGTGTCAACGATGACCGCTTTACCCTTTCCGACGACGCTGTGATACCAGCGCCAGACCTCCGGCTCAATCGGCTCTCCCACGGTTGTCATGTGCTTGAAATGGTAGTTGTATTTCTGCGGCTCGTCGGGACCGAGCTTGCGTAGCATGCGAATCGTAGTAGGAGCGGTGTGGAAGATTGTCACTCCGAGTCGCTCAGCGATCCGCCAGGGACGGCCGGCATCGGGATACGCCGGCACCCCTTCATACATAACACTGGTCGCCCCAAGTGCCAATGGACCGTAGACGATGTAGGAGTGCCCGGTTATCCACCCAATGTCGGCGAAGCACCAGTACGTGTCCTCGGGGTGGATATCCTGGAAGTACTTTGACGTACCAGTGACGTAAGCAAGATATCCGCCTGTGCTGTGCTGGCACCCCTTGGGTTGAGCCGTCGTGCCACTGGTGTACATGAGAAACAGTGGGGCTTCGGCTGGCATGGAAATCGGCTCGACTACTTTCCTGCGGTAGTCTTTCAGCACTTCGTCGACGAAGAAATCCCGGCCAGCGACCATCGGGGTCTTTGAAGAGTACTGACCTGGATACCGTCGCCAGACCAGTACTTTATCAATTTCGGCACCGCGTTCATGGGCCACTTTCACCGCCTCGTCGGCTTTGGCCTTGTGGTCGATCAACTCTCCATTGCGGTAGTAGCCGTCCATTGTTACCAGGATGCGACTCCCCGAGTCGGTCATCCGGTCTCCGCACGCCGTCCCGCTGAATCCACCGTAAACCTCGGAATGGATGATGCCAAGGCGCGCACAGGCAAGCATGGAAACTGGCAACTCAGGGACCATTGGGAGGTGGAAGGTTACGCAGTCGCCAGTCTTGACCCCGCCGAAATCTCGTAGAAGTGCGGCGAACTCGTTTACCATGACGTAGAGTTCCTGATACGTGATCGTCTTGGTGTCTTCTGATTCCGGCTCGGGCACCCAGATTAAAGCAGCCTTGTTGCGATTGGTCGCCAGGTGGCGATCGACGCAGTTGTAAGAAGCGTTGAGCCGACCGCCGACGAACCACTTCCAAAACGGCGGGTTGCTCGTGTCCAGCGTCGTGTGCCAATAGTGGTCCCAGGTGAGCATATCCGCGTATTCCTTGAAGCACTCAGGAAAGTGCTCCTCACTGAACCGTTCATAAATACTGGGATCGCTCGCATTTGCCTGCCCAATAAACCTTGGAGGGGGTTGATAGTACTCCTCCTCCCGCCAGTGAACGGCGATCTGTGCTTCGGAGACTAGTACTTCCTTTTCTTCTTTTGCCATTGCTTGATCACCTCCTGCGTCTAGGATAATTTTCTGCTACTATTGTATAGCGCTCGCTTCTCTAGTGCAAATCCAAGAGGCCTCTTCGGGAATAAATAGGACATCATGAGGCTTCACAGGCTAACTTACAGCACTATTTTCTCGAAAATGTTGGTTGATTATGCACTAGCAAACCTGCGGGCAGAGCGCTGAATCCTGTCACAAAAATGCAGAAGCTGAGTATGTGCCTCCTATCTTGCCTCTACTCAACTTCTGCTCACCTACTATAAGTCGTGAAAGTCTAAGAGACACTCATAGGCTATGCTTCTTCGTTGGCGATTATCCCCCCGTAACTTTCACTTACGCGGAAGAACCAGGCTATGAGTACAGTCAGAGCTACTTCCAAGTCAGGCACTGGAACTCATCACAGATCAGGTCTTCCGCCAAAGACCCTGACACCATCACAACATGTCCGTCAAACACCTCTTGTGCCAGTGTCATGGCCTTGTTGATGTGTTCTAACGTACGCTTGGACGCCTCAAAGGCTTCCTGCCATGCCTCTAAGGAGAGATCCGTACCAGTTTGCAAGGTGCGTAAAATCTTCTGCAAGAGTTCAGCCTGCATCACAGCAGCATCCAGGTAATCACTAATTCCTGCCTCTCCTGCCTCAGTAGCTCCTGACTGCATCATCGGTGTTTCCTGCATGATATGGCCCTTCTTTCGAGAACGAGTAAGTTGCACTCCAGTTTGACACTACATGAAGAGCTTACAAAAGCAAATGTGTTTCGAGGTGCTGAGGTCAAGCGTACTGTTGTCCTAATCTTCCACTCGGTCAACAAAACGATGAAGTTGTGCAGTGACTCTAGTATACCCTCTTCTTTACAGTAAAAGCAAATACCATCAGAAGGAGAGATGAGGTTCATATTTTTGCAGAGATCGTGGCATGGTGACCATGACAAGCACCATTTGCCCCATGACGAGCGTGCGCCGCCCCATGATGATTGCCCGCCGCCCTATGACGAGCGTGCGCCGCCCCATGACGATTGCGCGCCGCCCCATGACGATTGCGCGCCGCCCCATGACGATTGCGCGCCGCCCCATGACGATTGCGCGCCGCCCCATGACGACCGCAAGGGTCGTCACTACTATATACGGGTGCATCAGGCGTCAACACTCTGCTCTATGAACACGGTGCCGACAGAGCCATTGACAGTGATCTGCTGACCTGTGGTGATGCGCTCTGTTGCACTGGGGACACCAACAACTGCTGGGATGCCATACTCACGAGCGACGACAGCACCATGAGACATGGCTCCACCCATCTCCATGACGAGTCCACTGGCCGTCAGGAACAGAGGTGTCCAGCCGGGGTCGGTTGAAGGGGCTACTAGTATCTCACCCGGTTCCAGTCGAGCGCCTGTGGGATCAAGAATCACTCTGGCTTGCGCAGTCACTGTCCCTGCTGATGCTGGTGTTCCCTTGAGAGTGCCATCGGCTGATCCGACGATATGAACGTCGGTTGTCGGTTCGGTGCCATCGGAGAGTAGAACGCGTGGGATATGTCGACGCTTCAGTTCATACTCATAACTCGCATGACGTTCTTGAACGAGAGGACGAAGGTCTGTTCCGGCTAAGGCTTCCCTTGCTTCTGATAGGGTGATGAAGAAGATGTCTTCAGCATGCTCCAACCGTCCTGCCTCGGCCAGTTCTTTGCCCACAGGCCAGAGGATTTCTCGAATTTGTCCAAACAGAATCATCAGGCAAAACTTTGGTATCTCGCGTAAGCCAACCAGGGCGCGGGTACGTTTCAGGAAGAAGCCAACCAGCTTGCCACGCCACCAACTCTTGTGGGCAGCACGCCGGGTGAGTTCAACGACCATGGCCTCGGCATCCTGTGCTCCGCGCTGAAACTGCACATCTGGAGCCAGTTCTGGCTTGGTGAGTTGAAGATAGTTAGCGAGTACGCCAAGGATATGGGTTGGGTCTTCACGCCAACGGGGGAGGCCGAGGTCAATTTCGGCAACACCACGATGACCATAGACTTGGAGGAAGTCTGTTAAGCCTCGTTGTAAGGTTGGAGGGAGCACGCCATTGTGGTAATCCTGAGCTAAGTGCTCTGGTGGAGTATCCTGGAATACCTGTGCAGCTGCCGGGTCGGCACGTACCTGTTGGGCAAGCTGCCAGAGAGTAAGGTCCATCTCTGTGGTTGGATTATAGGGGAGGCTACGCAAGATGGTCTGTCGTTCATCATCAGTGGCAAGCCCACCCAGAAGTTTCCTGGCCAGGGTATTTGCCAGGACACCTGTGAGTACAACGGGAAGCAGGCTTGACAGAATATGTGGTGCATTTCCAAGAAAGATACCTTCGATCTTGGCCAGGCGATCGGCGGGGCTGGTGTTCGTCGGCCCCTCGCTCAATGTATATAATTGCTCTTCCATCCGCTGTATCCGTCTGCGTGTTGCTGCTGGACGAAGCAATGCTTGGAGTATATAGAACGGGGCACGTGCTCGTATAATGATGGGGAGGATTCTGCTGAAGAGACGCCAGCGAGGAGTTGGCACAAGCGAAAGACGTGGATCATCGGCAAGTTGGCGGAAGATGGCCACAGCACGAGCCTCCATCGCTCCCAGTATTCTCCCTGAGATGTTGCGTCCAATATCATTGCGTAGAATAGGTGTTACATCGGCATAGAGGCGTTGTGCTGGTAGTTTGAGAAGTGGTGGACCGGCCAGAAGATTCTGAGGTGGAAAACCCAGGAATGTAGCCATCGATGCACCCACCAGCTGGAACCCCTGCAAGCCCATCAGAGTGATTGGTCGATAGACTCCCTGGGCAACGCTCAGCGAAAAGTACACACGAAGGAGATCATCGGTCTTGGGAGCGTCGTCAGGCAGAGGAAACAGGGTTGTAATGGGCCGGGCCTGGGTAAGCCAAAGATGACCAGAAGTATCGATAGCCCATTCTGTATCTTGCGGTGTTCCATAGTGAGCCTCAACGCGTGCACCAAGTGTCGCAAGGTCGCGTATCTGCACATCGGAAAGACAAGCCTCCTTACTGCGATCAGCGAATTCGACTCGTTGTGTGCCACCACCGGGAAGAGCTTGAACAGCCAAGCGTTTCTCTCCAAGGCGACGTTCGATAATTTCACCAGTAGCCGTATCGACGACGAAATGATCGGGATTGACGGCACCGGAGACGATGGCTTCCCCAAGGCCAGGACTGGCATCAATGACAGCCTGACGACGATGTCCGGTTAATGGGTTTGCAGTGAAGAGCACTCCGGCAACGGCAGCTTCGACCATACGCTGGACAGCTATGGCGAGACGAACACTGCGATGATCAATTCCGTTGCTGGCTCGATAGCTTACAGCGCGATCAGTCCAGAGCGAAGCCCAACAGCGACGTGCGGCATCAAGGACTGCCTCAACTCCAACAATATTCAGGTAGGTATCTTGTTGACCGGCGAAACTTGCAAAGGGCAAGTCTTCAGCAGTAGCAGAGGAACGTACAGCTACGGGAAGAGACTCATCACCGCCTAAGGCGTAATATGCTTGAGCAATTGCCTGTGAGAGCAGCGTGGGAACTGGTGCGGCTAAGAGCTTCTCTCGTGCCGATGCAGCCAGTTTTGCCAGGCTCGTTGTATCATCAGCACGAGTTACTGCCAATTCTGACAGAATAGGCTCAAGGTTAGCATGCTCAGCAACGAGGCCATAGGCTTCAGTCGTCACACAAAAGCCGGGTGGTACTGGTAATCCGGCGTGAGTCAGTTCACCGAGATTTGCTGCTTTTCCACCAGCAACTGACAATGAAGTACGATTGAGAGCGGTAAACGGTAAAACAAAGCTTTGCGCCTTAATCTTCAGTTCGTTCTCCTGTGTTTCTGGATTCTGGATGCTCATTATGCTTACTCCTCTGACTTGCCTCGGCAAGAAGTGCCATGGCCTGCGTAACAACGGCTTGCTCTTCAACCGAAAGATGCTCCATGACGACGAGTTGTATTTCTGCACGTCGCCGTTCAAGCGTGGCGATCAACGTGCGCCCCTGCTCAGTGATAGCGACGCGCTTCATGCGGCGATCCTGTTCGTCCTCGCGTCGGCTCACCAAGCCACGCTCAACGAGTTGGTCGATCAAGCGACTGGTGGTCGATACGGAACGTCCAAGCAGTTCAGCGATCTGTTTGATGCTGAGTTCGCTCTCCTCATCAAGTAACAAGAGTGTCGCCATCAGCGGTAGTGAAAACTCAAAATCACCGAAGGAGCGAAGGATGCCAAAAATGAACTCGCGCAAGGTTGCCCGTCGAAATTGATTGAGACTCCTGACAAACTTTTCACGGTCTGGAATATTTATTTGTGTTCTCCCAAATGTTGCGTATTTGCAATAAATTCTTTAATGAGATAGTAGCATAAAAGCAAATAATTGTCAAGCCTTACTTTCCCTTGGGAGCGCATGCGCACCCCTATCCCTTGTATTATTAGACACCCCCCAAACAACATGCTATACTGCCATCGTACTCAGTAATTAACTACATTGTGTACCATGCATTAATGGAGACAAACCCAATGACCACAAGTGGACGCACACCCCAGGAATCTACTGAACTCAAAAGCTCCCAGGAGAAAGTCACTGAACTGCACCGTTTGATGGGCGAAGCCGTGCTCGGTGGTGGTAAAAAGCGCATAGAGGCTCAGCATAAAAAAGGCAAATTGACTGCACGCGAACGTCTTGACCTCTTGCTCGATCCAGGTAGCTTCAACGAACTGGATATGTTTGTCACCCATCGCTCCTCCGATTTTAGGCTGGATGAGCAGAAAATCCCTGGTGATGGCGTCGTCACCGGCTATGGACAGATCGACGGTCGCCTCGTCTACGTCTTCTCACAAGACTTCACCGTCTTTGGGGGTTCGCTTTCTGAAGCTCACGCCGAAAAGATTTGCAAGGTAATGGACCTTGCCATGAAAAATGGTGCTCCCGTTATCGGTCTCAATGACTCTGGTGGCGCACGTATTCAAGAAGGCGTGGTCAGCCTGGGTGCCTATGCCGATATTTTCCTCCGTAATACCCTGGCCTCTGGCGTCGTTCCCCAGATTTCAGCCATTATGGGGCCATGTGCTGGTGGAGCTGTCTATTCGCCGGCCATCACTGACTTTATTTTTATGGTCGAGCAGACCAGCTATATGTTTGTTACCGGCCCTAATGTCCTCAAAACCGTCACGCATGAAGATGTCACCTTTGAGGAACTGGGTGGAGCTATGGTTCACAACAGCACCAGTGGCGTTGCCCATTTCTCCTGTCCCAGCGAACCCGACTGTATCCGTATGCTGCGTACCCTCATAAGCTACATTCCCTCTAACAACCTCGAAGACCCTCCGCGCATCACTCCCCTTGACTCACCGACCCGCACCGAAGCGGCCCTGGATACGATCATTCCCAATAACCCTAACAAGCCTTACGATATGAAGGCCGTTATTCAGTATATCGTCGATGATGGTGTGTTCTTCGAGGTACAGGAACACTTTGCCGCCAATATCATTATTGGTTTCGCTCGTCTCAACGGTCGCTCTGTTGGCATCGTGGCCCAGCAGCCGGGCGTCTTAGCAGGCGTCCTCGACATCAACTCTTCCGATAAAGCCGCCCGCTTTGTACGCTTCTGCGACTGCTTCAACATCCCGCTCATCACCTTTGTCGATGTCCCAGGTTTTCTCCCCGGCCTCAGCCAGGAACACAACGGTATCATCCGCCATGGAGCTAAATTGCTCTATGCCTATTGCGAGGCTACTGTTCCCAAGATTACCGTTATCACCCGCAAGGCATATGGCGGGGCCTATGATGTCATGAGTAGTAAGCACGTGCGTGGCGATATCAACTACGCCTGGCCCACTGCCGAAATCGCCGTGATGGGCGCCGAAGGAGCTGTCAACATTCTCTTCAAAGAAGAGATTGAGGGTGCCGAAAATCCTGAACAGCGACGTAAAGAACTGATTGCCGAATACATCGACAAGTTCGCCAATCCCTACATCGCCGCCAGCCGTGGCTACATTGACGAGATCATTGAACCCCACTACACCCGCACCAAGCTGATTACCGCCCTGGAAATGCTCAAGAATAAACGCGACACCAATCCACCCAAAAAGCACGGCAACATCCCGCTGTAGTCGCTATCACTGTTGTCACGCATGTATCACTACTGAATAACATACCTGCACTTCTCTTCTCCATCGTACTTATCGTCGGGTTCTGGTGTGCCGGTATGTACCGTGTGCAAACTGGCCCCAGCGATGACTATGTGCTGACCTCTTTTAAGATTGGTCTGGGTGTGCTTCTTGGAATACTGATGCCCACGAGATGCGCACCATCTCGTGGCGCATCTCGTGGGTCCTTTGAGTCCAAAGGCAACCTTTCCAGCGTGTAATACGTAGAAAGCTATAGTTCTGCTTGCAAGAAAAGGAAAGGAAACGTATCGCCATAGGGGTCTCTGATTGTAATATTGTACTAGGAAAATTTTCCTATTCCCAAATAGAAATATGGTATTATAACCAAGGGGCCATATTATGCATCAGTATGTGCATTTTTATGTGTTCTTGTGTCAACACAGAACCTCCGCTCATCTTTTGCACGTTTGTTGGCAACCATGGAACTAACGGAGTTCCTTGCTCTTTACACAAGAACACGAGACGCCGATCAGAAAGGATAAACCTATGTCTACGACGCCTGTACCCACACAAATATCGATACGTTCCAACCCACCAGCACAACCACTTCACGCAGAACGCCTCATTATTGCGACTAATCGCGGACCTGTCGAATACTATATCAGCCACGAGGATCACACACTCAAATCGCGCCGTGGTGCCGGTGGGGTGGTTACTGCCCTCATCGATGCCGGTAACACTATGGAAGTCATCTGGGTCGCTATGGCCATGACTGAAGGTGATCGCCTCGCCCTCAAAGCAGCACAACAAAGCAACAATGGTCTGATGTTCTCCCCCTTGCGCGGTCAGAACATGCAACTCCGCTATGTTGCCGTCTCCAAGTCCGCCTATCGCAAACACTACGAAAATATTAGCAACCAGGTACTGTGGTTCTTACAGCACTACCTGTATAATCCCAACGAAGATACCGCCGTAGCTCGTCGTATGCAAGACGCTTGGAATAGCGGCTACACCGTCGCCAATCGCGCTATTGCCGATGCTGTCATTGCCGAAATTGAACGAGAGAAGAGCACCGCTGTGGTCATGCTTCACGACTACCATCTCTACCTCGCCCCCGGCATGATTCGCCAGGCACACCCCTCTGTCACCATGCAGCAATTTATCCATATTCCCTGGCCGGATGTGCGCTGCTGGCACTTCTTGCCCAGCAACATCACTCATGATATCTATACAGGCCTCATTGGTAACGATATCATTGGCTTCCAGACAGACCGTGACTCTCGCAATTTCCTGGAAGGGGCACGTACACTCCTGGAAGGAGCCACCGTCGATTTTGAAGAGGGTGCTATCTGGTGGCAGGGACGCCGCATTCAAACACGCGCCTATCCCATCTCTATCTCTGTCACAAGCGAACGCCACATTGTGCAAAGTGTGGCAGGAAAACGTGCCGCCAACAAGATACAACCCCTCATCAAGGACAAGCAGGTCATCATGCGTGTAGACCGCATTGAACCAACGAAAAATATTCTTCGCGGCTTCCAGGCCTATGCCCAGATACTTGACGAACATCCAGATATGCACGGTAAAGTCACCTTCTTAGCTTTTCTCGTGCCTTCGCGCCAGTCTCTGAGCAAATATCAACGCTACCACGCTGATGTCATGAAAATGATAGAAGAGATCAACCAGAAGTACGGTACCTCCAAATGGACGCCCATTACTGCCTTCTACGAAAACGATCGTACCCGCGCCTTGGCCGCTATGCAATACTACGACGTTCTGCTCGTCAATCCCATCATCGATGGCATGAACCTGGTTGCCAAAGAAGGCCCCGTTGTCAATCAGCGTAATGGAGTTCTGGTGCTTTCGCGTACTGCCGGTGCTTTCCAGCAGCTCGGCAAAGGTTGTATTCCGACCTCGCCCATCGATGTAAACGAAACTGCCCAGGCTCTCTACAAAGCCCTCACCTTGCCCGACAGCGAACGGGCTCAGAAAGCTAAAATCGCTCGTCAGAACGTCGAACGCTACGACCTCAACAACTGGCTCACCCGCCAGATACGCGACATCAACGAACTCCTCGATCGCGCCGCCCCCGCGAATAATAATAATCCTGGTATGCTTGCACCATTGCCTGCCTAATGGAGGGAAACGTGATTGATCACATTCCCTAACGCATCAACCTAACAAAACGATCGGGCTAGCGCGTAGGGGCCTTTCACGAGTAGGTTTGTTGGAACGCCATCGTAGGACGCGTAGGGGCAGGGGGCGGTGGTGGGCGCACCTGGGATCGTCAATTGAAAATATCAGGCGGGATATGGTGGCGAGGCGCGGCCTCAAAGGAGCAGCATAGTCATGCCCGCTCTGCGCAGGAGGGAGCGTATTCCTATTGATGAACAATATACGTTCCTAAGCGTACAAGAGTATCTTTTCTTGCCTATGGTCACATCTTCCATTATAATGCTAGTCATAAACTCGGCTTGCTGTTCATAGAGAGAGGTTATAGGCATGCTGCTTCCGGCTAACATTCGGAAAATGCTGGTAAATGGTGACGAGTGGGCTAGATGGGGTGGTTACCATATACCGGTAAGCGAGGAGTATATTGTCATCTGGACGCCCATTGGCACACCAATGTATTGGAAACCGGGTACGTGGATTTCGCAAAAACACCAGTTATCCTATCTATTTCCGAATGCCTGGTTTACTATTCACCTTGGCTACACCCAAACTGGTAACTTTCTAAGCGGTTATTGTGACGTTGTGTTACCAAACTCCGATTATACAAACACTGCAAAAGAACTTATCTATACTGATCTGTATATAGATGTTGTGGTACGCGAAGACTACACGGTCTATACCAAAGATCATGAGATCTTTGAGCGTGCTGCACTGCGATACCCTATCGTCGAAGAGTCACGCAAAAAATCCTTCGAGGTGTTGGACTGGTTGGAGCAGCAGGCCAAAAACTGGACTGGCCCCTTCGCTCTCATGCCTCGCTGCCTCCCCCGCACCGACTTTGAGTCACTTAGCCCTGAAGAAGCGGGAGCCGCCTTGCGCTCCGCTATATATAATATAAATGAGTAAGTATATGCTTTCTCAAGACTTGCAAGCCCAGCTTGCCCAACACAATATCACCGACTACGGAGAGGTAGCTCTACGCGAAGCCTTGGAAGCCCATGTTGAGACCTATACGCTCATCAAGCTGGCTCCCTGGCCTGCTCGTCGCTGGCAATGTCATTATCGTCTCATGATGGGCGATCACATCCACGATGCTCAGAGTGCAGCCGAGGCATATGCCATGGGACTACTCGCGGCTTTGATCCAGAAGCGGAGTTCATAGGCCTGGGAGTTCACTTCAGCACGGCTGTCATCCTGAGCGCGAGCTTTGGATCTGCACTGGGCCCCGCGAGAGATCCTTCGCTGCGCTCAGGATGACAGGCTGAAGTTCACGCCTATGGGGTTCATAGGGGCTGTTTCTATGGAAGATAATGGATTTCTCTAGTGCATACTCACGCAGCCTTTTCGGAACAAGGGGTGAGGTTCATTTTTTTGCAAAGCATGATGACCGCCAGGGTCATCACTACTATACACGATGGCTCCACAGGCCGACTCAGACGTATATAGTAGTGATGACCCTGGCGGTCATCATGGGGGGAGGCATTCTGCAAAAAAATGAAACGCACCCGGAAAAGGAACTAGGGGTTGCGAAATCGTCCTCTCTGGTGTATTCTGGAAGAAGCCTGTCCGCTACGGGACAGGCTTTGCAGCAGTTCCCTACGAATTGCTGAGGGTTGAAACTAGAGAATGTGGATTACCTGTACCCAATCTGCCTTTTCGGACGTTAATTACAATAAGGGGAATACCTTATGGCCTCCTTGCCGAATTTGCAATCTTGAAAGGAACATTCACCATGCAGCGCACTATGTGCAAAGGCAAGATTCACCGCGCCACTGTTACCCAAGCCAACCTGAACTATATCGGTAGCATCACCATCGATCTCGATCTGTTGGAGGCTTCCGACATCTATCCCTATGAAAAAGTACAGGTGGTCAATATCAGCAACGGCTCCCGCCTGGAAACATACGCCATTGCTGGTGCTCGTGGCTCCGGTGTCATCTGTCTCAATGGGGCAGCCGCTCGCCTGAATTCTGAGGGCGACATCGTTATCATCATTAGTTATGCTCAATACAACGAGCAAGAAATTCGCTCATTGACTCCGCATATCGTTTTTGTCGATGCTAATAATGGCATCAGCGAAGTCAAACATGTGCCCTTGAACGAGATGTTGGCAGAAATGCACTCTTGCGCCGAAACCGAAGCTGTGCTCTTCTGAGTCGATCATCTCTTCAATTTCATTCAGCCGTGCTGGTTGGATGAATTTTCCTCAGCCTCCTCCTATCGAACGTTTGTTAAGTTCCTTCCCCACTATACCCACTATTTAACCTTCCCGCCCCTTCTCAATCGTTCTTCGCAGTGGTATAGTACCCATATGAAAATTACCGCCATTGAACCGCAGGCTACCAACCCTGAGCGCGTCAACATCTTTGTTGATGGTCGCTTTTTGCTCGGTGTTAACGCTGCCATTGTCCTGCAAATGGGACTGGTAGTCGAGCAAGAACTGCTCCCTGTCCAACTGGAACAACTGCGCAGTGAAGAGACCCTGCAACAGGCTGTCGAACGCGCTTACAACTACCTCTCTTACCGTCCTCGCAGTCGCACAGAGGTACGCAACTACCTGCGTCGTAAAGAGACACCCCCTGCTATCATCGACGCTGCCCTCGCTCGCCTGGATGATCTCAATCTCGTCAATGACCGTGACTTTACCACCTTCTGGGTAGAGAGCCGCGAACACTTTAGCCCGCGTGGCGCACGTGCCCTCAAAAACGAACTGCGTATGAAAGGCGTTGATCGTGAGGTCCTCGACGAATTGATCGATAACGAGAAGGATGAAGAACGGGCCATGCTGGCCGGACGCAAAAAAGCCCTCTCACTGGTACGCATCCCTGACATCGACTTCGCCACCTTCCGTAGCCGCCTCGGCTCGTTTCTTCAACGGCGCGGCTTCAGCTACGATATCACCGCTCGCACCATTCGCACACTCTGGCACGAATTAATGCCCGATACCGATGCCGATGATATGTGACTGTGGCAGAGAACTGTGGGGACCCGATTTATCGCGTCCCTGGGGCGGTGGGACCACCTGTGCTGAGCTATACGACGGCGACGGAACCCGGTCTCACCCCGGGACGCGATGTGGAAGGTCTAGCTGCACCTTTTCTTACTGGCTCTCCTCATCTCCAATATCCTTGAGACCCTCTTCAATCTCTTCAATCCCCGGCAACTGATTTTTGAGCGCATCAGGCAGGGAGGTTGTGAACTGATAGGTTGCGATCCCGACTGGCTTTCGCATGTCAGCAAGCGCATACTCTGCCATCACTTTATTTTTCGTCTTGCACAGAATCAGGCCAATGGTGGGATTATCAGTCTCATGCTTTATCTGCCGATCAACCGCAGTTAAGTAAAAGTTCATTTTCCCCGCGTACTCCGGCTTAAATGCTCCCCGTTTCAGTTCAATCACGACAAAACACCGCAGCCGGATGTGATAAAACAGCAGATCAAGATAAAAGTCTTCTTCACCTACGACAAGATGGTAATTGCTGCCGACAAAGGTAAAGCCAATGCCAAGCTCAAGGAGAAACCGCTGGATCTGCGTCAGGAGGGCATCTTGCAAGTTCCGTTCTTTTGTTTCTTCACTGGTAGTAATAAAGTCGAATACATACGGATCATTCAAGACGTCCTGGGCAAGATCAGATTGGAGAGCGGGCAACGTACTCTTGAAATTGGTGAGAGCCTTGCCTTTTCGGTGGAATAGTCCGGTTTCCAGATGAATGACTAGTATGTTGCGGCTCCAGCCTTGTTCCAGTATTTGCTGGATATACCACTGCCGTTCTGTCGCATCCTGCACTTTGTCTAATAACACGGTGTGGTGTCCCCAGGGAATTTGCGCAACAGCCTGTTGCGTAAATAGCGCTTCATCGGGATATGCTTCAGCAAATGTTCGCATATATTGCAAGTTGCGTTGAGAAAAGCCCTTCATGTGGGGAAATGCCTGGTGAAGATCATGTGATAATTTTGCAATTACCTTTGTTCCCCACCCTTGCTCTTTTTGCCGCTTCCAAATTTCATGGCCGATCTGCCAGTATAAACGGATGAGTTCTGTATTAACTGCGACGACTGCACGCAGTTGTGCTTGTTGTACCCGTGTTTTGATTGTCTGCAAAAACGCCTGATAGTCAGATGGTATAAGCTCGTTTGTCATATCCGCATTATACCGAAGAGTTGACGCTGTGTCTATGCACCTAGCCCATTTTGTGATTTGTCTTAATTCTCGGATCTTACGCAAGTTTGCTGATGTTGAACAGAAGCTCTACGGTTGAAAACGTATCAATCTGCTTCGTAAGCAGTGGTGCGTTTTCGGCCTCACCTGATCCATTCCACGAATCAGCAAACTTGTGTAAGATCCATTTTATGGTTCTAGTCACAGTCCATCCTGTTGCATACAATAGCCTGACACAGAAAAGAGGCGACCAGCACCTAATGCTGATCGCCCCTTTCCTGTGTCGGGTTGCTTAGACCGCCCCCTTATACGCCACAGGTGCATCCTCGATAGCTCCTGTCTCAATCATGATCTCACGCAATTGCTTGGCATCGATGGTCTCATGCAGGCGCAAAGCTCGTGCAATGCGATCCAGCGTCGGAAGATGTTCCCTCAAAAGACTAATCGCACGAGTGTATGCTTGTTTGACAATGCGGTCAACCTCCTGATCGATAATACTGGCCGTCTTCTCGCTATACTCGCGGGATCCAGTCGCCAGGGCCGTACCGGCAAAGGGGTCTTCGCGCTCACTGAACGAGATTGTCCCCAAGCGTTCGCTCATCCCCCACTTGGTCACCATCTGTCGCGCAATTCCCGTTACGCGTTGCAGATCGTTTTCTGCGCCAGTCGTGATATGCCCTATGGCCACCTCCTCAGCAGCGCGTCCACCGAGGGCTGTCACCAATTGCGACTCCAGAAATTCCTGGGAGTAGTTATAGCGGTCGTCCAATGGCGTATACTGTGTCACACCCAGAGCCTGACCACGTGGCACAATCGTCACCTTGGTCACCGGATCAACATACTCTTGTAGCAAACCAGTGAGCGCATGTCCACCCTCGTGATAGGCCACCACGTTCAAATCCTCTTCCGACAACACCAATGGGCGTTCGGCACCGATCAGAATCTTGTCCAATGCCTCATCGAAACAGGTCTGCGTGACCGCATCCAGGTTGCGCCGTGCTGCCAGCAAGGCTGCTTCGTTCACGAGATTGGCGAGATCAGCACCAACCATGCCTGGGGTAGCTCGCGCAATCCTCACCATATCAACATCTCTGGCCAGAGGTACGTCACGACTGTGAATCTTGAGAATGGCAAGACGACCATTCCAGTCAGGTCGTTCTACCGTCACACGACGGTCAAAACGACCGGGGCGCAAAAGGGCTTTGTCCAAACCATCAGGGCGGTTGGTGGCTGCAATAACTACGACTGCCTGCCGTGTATCGAAGCCGTCCATCTCCACCAGCAACTGGTTGAGTGTCTGTTCACGCTCATCATTGCTGTTGATGCTTGACCCACGCTGTCGCCCTACGGCATCAATTTCGTCGATAAAGATGATGCTGGGAGATGTCTTCTTGGCCTGATCAAAGAGGTCGCGCACGCGGCTGGCACCAACACCGACCAGCACCTCCACAAACTCTGAACCACTCATCGAGAAGAACGGCACTCCCGCTTCACCGGCCACGGCACGCGCTAGCAACGTCTTACCGGTTCCCGGAGGGCCGACCAGCAACACACCACGCGGTATCTTACCGCCCAGACGCTGGAACTTTTGTGGTGTCTTCAAAAACTCCACAACTTCTACCAGATCGTTTTTCGCCTCATCAACACCTGCCACGTCGGCAAACGTCGTGCTAGGTCGATCTTCAAGAATAAGCTTGGCACGGCTCTTGCCAAAGCTAAAAATGTTCTGCTGGCTCTGTGTCGCTCGTCGCGCAATAAAGAAAACCACTCCAAACACCAGTAGCCACGGTACGAGATTGATCAGCAGATTGAGAAAGAAGTTACTATCTCCAGAAACCTTGGCCTCATACTGGACATGATGCGTCTGTAGCAAAGTGATCAGCGTCGGATCACCATTAGGGAGCTGGGTGAAGTGAAAGTGGGTAAAAGGCTGATTGTTATTGCTACCAGAGACGGTGACCGCCTGTTTGAAATCGCCCGTTGCATCCTGATTCTGGAAGACCACATCTTTCACATTGTCTTGCTTAACCTGCTGGTAGAAGAAGCTATAAGGCACCTCTCCCGTATTGGCCTGATTACTACTGGAACCTTGGGTAAAGAATTGAAACAGGTACCAGCCCAAAAGCACGGCAGCCACCAGTAACACTGAACGCATAATCAGGGTGACGTTGCTCGGTCTTTTCGGCCCATTCCCATTATTGCCACCACCGCTATTACTTGGTCCCCTTGAGCCATTCTGCCTCGGCTCATTGGGGTTGCGTTGGTACATATATCTAGCCTGAGCATCCATAAGGTCAGACTCACTTTCCTCGATTAGCAGAGCCGCTCCCCTTCATCTTCTGAAGAGCTACTCTGCCTTATGCATTGTTCTCTATAATACTGAATTGTACACGTATAACATATCATTCGTCTACCTTTTTTCCTATCAGGTAAAAGTAGTGTTACTTTAGATACGTTCAAAATACGTTTCAGATTACCAAAAGTTGCTCATTTTAGCAGTCTCGATGAGAGACTGCTACCAAGGAATCTTGAACAGCAATAATATCTCTTTCAGCAGATTCTTTGAATCCCCTCTCAAGTAACCACGGGATTTCGGCTAGGTGACGCAAAAGACGGTAGAGTGAAAGTAACTGCCTCGTTTCTTCATTATTTTCAATGCTACTATATCCGTCTAAGAGTAAGTCAGCCAGTCCATAGTCCCATAAGGTGACGACAGCAATATCCATAAGAGGATCTCCTGGTTGAGCGTCAGCAAAGTCAAGAAAAGCAAGCACCTTTTCAGTTTGAGAATCAACGAGGATGTGCTCTGCCTGGAGGTCTCCATGCAACAGCACAATTGGCCTCTGCACAAGAAGAGGTTGAAGATTATCAAAATGTTCTTGCAGCTCAACTATTTGAAGGTGATCAAGCACATCTAATCTTTTTACCTTCTCTATCTCATGATTTGCCCACCAGGAGATGAAAGCATCCCAGTGCTGTTGTCCACCTGAAAATGGAGGATGAGCACCTATATCGTGGAAGCGCTGAAGATATCTACCAGCTTCTTTAGCGGCAAATGTATTGCGTGAAGACAAGGGGTGACCTATTATTTGCTTCATCGCAAGAACAGCAGGCTGACCAGCTTCAAATCCAATAATTTTTGGAATAGGGACGCCAATTGACTCTGCTTTTTGAGCGATAGCATATTCACGCTGAAGAGTCTTACCTGCCATATATACCTTTAATACTATGCCTAGCTTTTCAGCTAAGAATAGAGCGCGGTCAGGCTGAAGATAGAGTGGTTTTAAGCTCTCTTCTGACCAGGTAATGTGGGCAAGGGTTCTTTTTGCCGCTAATGCAAGTTCTTGATTGCCTAATGTATTGTCCATTGATGTAATTCTATCTGATTCTAGGAGCTAATGGTAGGGAGGGTGTAGCTCCTACAATCTTCCTCTTCTTCGTAGTATAATTCATGAGGAAATTCGGAGTAGGGATAGGGATTCCCAATAAGTATCAAGTACCTGAACAGGTACACATAGAAGCAGGTAAAATGTGGAACACCGTTACGCACTTATTGTTGGCATAGATCACTATAACGACGACACTCATTTTATACCTTTGCCTTTCGCCCAGGCTGACGCTCGTTCCCTTTACGAGCTGTTGATCGACCCTGAACGCGGTGGTTGGCAAGCAGAGCAGGTCGTCTATCTGGCCGGTCAAGAGGCCACTCGTGACGAGTTGGAGAGCCAGTTGCGTGACCTTTTCCTCGTGCGAGCGCAACCCCAAGACCTCATTCTCTTCTATTTTGCCGGTCATGCCTTCCTGGATCCCGCCACCGGTGATGGCTATCTAGCCCTTCAGGCTACGCAATTTGAACGGCCCGTCACCGGTCTGCACGTTCCCACCTTTGTCGATCACTATCTCTACGACTCGAAGGCAAGTAACATATTGACCATTCTGGATATCGCCCATAGCGGCCCCGGCTGGCAATCACAAAAGAACGCTGGTGACACCAGCCTGTTATTCGGGCAATCACTGCTTGACCTGCCACGTACTCATGGACGCGTTGTCCTGGCCTCACAGCGTGTCGGTGCAGTTTCACAGGAGCAGATGGAGCAGGGGCATGGTGTCTTCATGGCTCATCTGCTGGATGCCTTGGAAGGTGAAGCCGCTAATCCACGGACCGGGCGTATCACCCTTGGCACTCTCTATGACTACCTCGACGAAACCATCGAGTACACAGAACCTCAATATCCTCAGAAGTTCGGTTACGAATACGGTTCCATGATCCTTATCGAGTGGGCTGAATGGAAAACTGCCTCCGCTCCCCAGCCTCTGGCAAAGGGGCGTCGTGTGGCGGGCGTGCAGGTCACGCCCCTGCACATTCTCACCGGACATCACGGCCACGTCGATGATGTTGTTTTCTCACCCGACGGCAGTCAGATTGCCTCCTGTGGCGAAGATATGACCGTTCGTCTGTGGTCTGTCGCGTCAGGTAGCATGTTACATACCCTGACCGGCCATGAAGGGGCCGTCATGGGTGTAGATATCTCACCTGACGGTCTCTATCTGGCCTCCTGCTCCGAAGATAAAACCGTGCGTATCTGGAATGTCTCCACTGGTCAGCAAACAGCCATTCTTGAGGGACATAGTAGTGCCGTCTGGACGGTGGCCTATTCTCTTGATAATCGTATGCTAGCCTCCTGCTCCAATGACGAAACGGTGCGTATCTGGGATCCCTCAACGTGGCGGCAAACGCATACGTTCAGCGGCCATCACAATGTCGTCGTCGGCGTCGATTTCTCTTATGACAGCCAGTTGTTGGCCTCGTGCTCGTTTGACAAAACTATCTGCCTCTGGAACGTGCGCGATGGTACATTGCAACGCCGCTTGCGCTACAGTGATATCGTCTACGGCGTGGCGTGGTCGCCCGATGGAACATTGCTGGCTTCGTGTTCAGCCGATGGCACGATCTGCCTGTGGGATACCACCAGTGGTCAGCTCGCCCAAACTCTGACCGGCCACGATGGAGCCGTCTGGACAGTCGACTTCTCTGCCGATGGACGCCTGCTCGTCTCCGGCTCCGAAGACGGTTCTCTGCGCCTATGGGATGTGCACCAAGGCCGCGAACTGCAAACCATCAACCATCGCACCGAAGTCTACGGCGTCGTCTTCGGCCCCAATGGCCTCCTCGCCAACAGTGCCGAAGACGGAGCCATTCGCATCTGGCAAACCGAAGTGATCGGAGGGTAAATTGAGTGAGGTTCATATTCTGGCGAAGCATGCCGTTTTGGCGAAGCATGCCGTTTTGGCGAAGCATGACGACCGCAAGGGTCGTCACTACTATATACGGATGCATCAGCCTGCGAAGCCGTAGTATAGTAGTGACGACCCTTGCGGTCGTCATGGCGTGGTGGCGGTCGTTATGGGGTGGGGCGGTCATCTGCAATACCAGGCGTCTACTTCGTCTTGAGCAAATCGTTCATATCGCTGATTTGTTGCTCAAGCCAGGTGTGCAGATCGTTGCGCTCGATCTCTTCGCGTGCCAGCTGGAGAAGGTGCTGGCGCTCTTCATTGGGCAGCGTGAGCGCTTTGTAGAGTGCCTCGGCTATCTCCAGGCGATCAGCGGGCGAGATGGGAATGCAGGCCTCCGCCAGTTGTTGGAATGCGCCGCTGCTGCGCGAGAGCACCAACACGCCGTTCTTTTTGTTGACGGCAGGGCCTTCTTTGGCCACCAGGTTCATCCCATCAATGATCGGGTTGACCAGCAGAGCGTCGTAGAATTGCAACGCAGTAAGCGCAACGACACGATCGTTCTGCACAAATGCGTGAATCGGCGTCCAGTCCGGCGTTTGGTACTTCTCATTGACCTCTTCGATGGCCTTCAACGTCTGCTCCTGGTACTTACGATAGAGCGGGAGTGACTGGCGCGAAGGGACCAGGAAGGCCAGAAACGTCACTTTCTTGTGCAGCTCTGGATGCTGCTCCAAAAGGGTGTCGTAGGCCTGGAAGCCTTGCACAATATTTTTGGTTGGCTCGATGCGATCGACACGCATGATGGTGTACTCCTGGAGTAACGGCTTGATCTGGTCAAGGGCTCGCTTACTTGGACGACTACGCACTATTTTGCGTTCGTCGGTCACTGAGATCGAGATCGGGTAATCGCGCACATGTGTGCGGTGATCCTTCCAGACGATCTCATGTCGATCTTCATCGATCTGCGCACCTTCACTTCCCAACAGAGCATGCACGCCTTCCAGGAAGTTGTTCGCATCGCGGCGCGTCTGGAAACCCAGGATATCATTTCCCAGCAAGCCCTCGAAAATCGCGCTCATCATGGCAGTGGGCAAGGACGAGGTCCAGTAGCGGAACTCCGGCCAGGGGATATGAATAAACTGCTGCATCGCGATGCTTGGATGGCGTTCACGTACCCAGGCGGACACCAGGTAGAGATGGTAGTCGTGCAGCATGACCATCGCTTTGGATGGCTCACGCTCGATCTCCTCGCAGATGGCAGCAGCGATAACTTCGTTCACACGTCTATAGCCGTTATTCCAGGCATCATGCAATTTCTCAGAGGAAAACGCATCCCCCGCCTGTTCCAATAAATAGTGCTGCGTGAACCAGAGGACCTGGTTGCTCATCATATCGTAGTGCTTGCGATACACGCTTTTAGGGACCTCGACATACCGCAGGTGCACATGCATCTCACGCACCGGCGATTCTAGCAAGCCTTCATGCGCATCCTCTAACGCATGATGGTCGCCCTCAGTCATCGCTAGCGCTACCCAGGTTGAGTTGACGCGATTCACGATGCCGCTCAACGCGGTTACCACGCCGCCAGAACCGCGACGAAACTTCAACGTCTTATCACGCGTCACAAAATACTCGACAGGTCCTCGATTGGTGGCAATGATAAAGCGATCAACTTGTATCGATAGACCTTCATCTTTTGTCTGCAATCGTTGCAGTGTGTCGCTAGACATAGGGCAAATACTTTCTTCAGTCCTCACGGTTTCTGGATTTCTTTGGCTTGCTCTTTATCTTAGCACATATCACCACAAACTGTGAGAGACAGGAGAGCAACGAAAAAAGAGTAAGGGTGGAGGCAATGATTCAAATCTCAAGGTGCGTTTCATTTTTTTGCGAAGCATGATGACCGCAAGGGTCATCACTACTATACACGAAGGACGGGCAAAAAGCGTCGTATAGTAGTGATGACCCTTGCGGTCATCATGCGGTGGGGGCGGTCATCATGCTCACCAGGCCACGCACTCTGCAAAAAAATCGTACACACACCCCAAATCTCAAGGGCCCTTGTCACCGTTCGCAGGATACATTATCATACACACAACTATACACTAGAAAAGGAAATCAAAGGAACATTCATGCAAGTCATTTTTGTTGGCGGCGCAAGTGGTGTTGGCGCAAGTTGTCTCGCCGTCGAATTAGCCGATAAATGGTTCGTTGTCGATGCAGGGGTGCGTGTTGATCGCAAGAGCGATCCCCTGCCTGATCTGGCCTTGCTCGAAGGCAAAGATGTGCAGGCCATCTTTGTCACCCATGCTCACGCCGATCACATTGGAGCCTTGCCTCTGGTACATCAGGCTTTTCCTGGCGCACCCATCTATGCCTCGCGAGGCACGGCCTTGCTTATGGAAGTTATGCTGGCTGATGCTCTCAAGGTCATGACGCGTCGCGCCGTTGAAGAAATGGAAATACCACTCTATCCGGAAGCTCTGGTGGCAAGTATGCTCACGCGAGTACGTCCCCTGCCCGTTGACGAACCTCATACCCTATCTGTGCTGCCTGGCATTACCATCCATGCCAGCCGGGCCGGTCATATTGCTGGGGCGGTCAGCCTGGGCTTTGTTGCCGCAGAGGGCTCGCTCGTCGTCTCCGGTGATATCAGCAGCACCCCGCAGCGCACCGTGCTGGGAGCGATGCCACCGCCGATCAAACATCCAGACCTGCTCGTGCTAGAATCAACCTACGGCGCACGCCTGCATCCCAACCGGCAGGCCGAGGAACAGCGTCTCGCGCAGGCCGTAGCCGAAGGTATCACCAACGGTGGACATACCCTCATTCCCTGCTTTGGTCTGGGTCGCGGCCAGGAACTGTTATTGCTCTTGCAGGATGCCCAGGAAAGGGGACAGATACCCGACTTCCCTATCTATGTCGATGGCCTCGTGCGTCGTGTTTGCTCTACTTATCAACTTCTGCCGGAAGCTCTTCCACCTCGTTTGCAACGCCAGATTCGCAAAGGTTTCTTGCCCTTTACCGGCCCAAACGTCACCTTTGTACAGAATGAACGGGATCGCGAACGCATTCTGGCTGGCCCGCCTGCCTGTATTGTCAGTAGCTCCGGCATGCTCACGGGTGGGCCGAGCGTCTGGTATGCTTCACGTATTGCCTCAGACCCCAACGCTTCTATTCTCATTACCGGTTATCAAGACGAAGAATCTCCTGGCAAACGCCTGTTAGATCTGGCTGAACACAAAAAGGACACGCTGGAACTTGGCGGACAGCAGGTACAGGTGCAGTGTCGTGTGGCCAAATATAGTCTGAGCGCACATGCCGATGGCAGTGAACTCGCTGCCTATGCTGCCGCGCTGAAACCGCGCCAGGTCGCCCTCGTCCACGGGGATGATGAGGCACGCAATGCTCTGCGCACCCTGCTCACAGAGACGGAGGTTATGCTGCCACCTAATGGCACCAGTATCTCCCCTGCCGAAAAACAGAAGAAAGCGAAAGCCCGTACTGCCTCGGAGTCGGCTCCCACTCTCGACAGCTTGCCAACCGGTATTGGTAAAGGCGTTCCCTTTGACTATCGCCATGTTGAGCAACTCTGGCGTACTGTGCGGCAGGTTCCCGCCTTGCGTATCGTCACTGCTCGCGAACTGGCTCTTATCTGGTATGGTGAAGCTACCGAGGAGACGACCGAGAGTATCCTCGAAACCTTTGCTCAGGACTATGAGCAACGCTACTTCATCCAGCAACATGCCCTGGAAGAGGCGTATCGTGTACGTGGGCAGCAGGAAGAGACACCGGGTGACTTCCTCAGCGATCTGGTAGGTAGTGTGCTCTTGCTGCTTGTCAGCCTTGAGAGTGCTAAACCTGTGTTCTGTCGCGCTATTGAGCCGGGGGCAGCCGTACGTGTGCAGTTGCCCAAAGGCGTTTCCCAGGAACGTACGCGCTTTCCCTTCTCAGCGATCCTGGAGGTGCTTGGTCCTGCTCCCTCAGAGATACAGCAAAATCCGCAGAAAGCCTCGTCCTATCTGGCCGATCTGGTCAAGGCGACGCGGCGTATTCGTCGTTCTCTCTCGGCTCGTGAACTGGCGCGTCAGTGCCATGAGGAGGCCACCTATACGCTGAGCGATCTCTGCTGGTTGGCGGGTGTCTCTCCCCAAGGGTTAGAAGATCGGCTGGCGGTAGCTAAGCTATTACACAAATATCCGCGCTTGTTCACCCAGAGTTGCTCGGTCTTCGATGGTGAGGGTCTGACGCTGTATAGTCTCGCACCAGAGTGGCGCGAAGCCCTTGAAGAACCTGAAGAGCAGGAGCGGCCTGACCAGAACTGGATATTGGGTACTATTGAACACTACCTCGGCTCACCTGCTGACCTCTACCGTCGCGGCGTTGATCCCGATACCGGTGATGTGACACTGGCCTTCCATTTTCCAGAGGTAGCCCAGGAGCGTTACGCTGAAGCCCTTGCGTCGGCTACTGAAGAGACCGGTGTCTCGATCACTATTGCTCCCCAAGCGCATCAAGGCGCACTTGCTAATGCCGCACGCCGTCATATTCCACAAGGGGTAGTGGTACGAGGTAGCCCCTCAATCTATCTCGACCGCTCTGTGGTTTCCCTCAATTGCTATGGCCAGACGACCGCCGCAGAACTGGCCCAGGCACAATCTGACTTCCAGGCTGAAACTGGCTGGTATCTTGAGCTAGAAGGAGTCACCATCGTGGCCGCCGCTCCCTCTAAAGTCTCTTCAGAAAACGAGGAGCAAGTTAATATACCTGCTTCACCAGAGGCGAGGCCGACGCGCCGCACGTCACCACTGAATCAGCACGATGTCCTCCAATACGCTCAGCAACTCTTGAGTGGCTTGCCCGGCTATCAGAAAGCTGGCTTAGAGATTGGCACATCGGCGCTGGTGTTGCGTTTTCACTTCCCCAAGGCGGCTCAGACGCGCTACGCCGATATCTTCGCCGAACTTGAGGCCGAGACCGGATGGAGCGTGCGCCTGCACCCAACGACGAATCAGCAAGCCCTGATCGAGATGGCCCGTAACGTGTTGCCACCAGGTCTTACCTGCAACGGCACTCCCTCGCTCTACCTTGATGCACAGACCGTGGGTGTACAGTGCTTGGGCAGTGCCACGCCCGAAGTTATCCAGGAGACAGAACAACTCTTCCTGGACGAGACCGGTTGGCAGCTCAATCTCGTTCTCCCTGGTCAAAAAACCGCCGAGCCGAGCCGTGTCCCTCAGAGTCAGGCTATCTCCATGGCAAGTGCTATGTTTAGTACTGTTCCCGATTTCTACCGCGTCGGCGTTGATCCTACCAAAGGCAACATCTGGCTGCATTTTCACTTCCCTGACGTAGCCCGTCAACGCTACCTGGAACAACTGACCACCCTTGCCAATCAGACCGGATGGCGTGTCTATCTCCATCCTAACGCCCATCAAAAAGCCCTGCTCGAAGCTGCCCACCGTCTCCTGCCAGAGGGTGTGGGCATCAACGGCAAAGCTTCCATCTACCAGGAGGGACGCCTGCTTGTACTCCCCTGTACTGCTCCTCTAAGCGCGGAGACGCAGGAGGCCATGCAGAGACAGTTTGCCCAAGAGACGGGTTGGCATCTTAATGTTTATTGTCGGAATGACCATAACTTCACCACTTCTGACCCATAATGCGATTTGAGGCATGCAAATGGAAGATAAGTTTGGCCGCTGCTCCTGACTTTTACATCACGCTACGAAGTACTTTGGGTGCGTTTCACTTTTTTGCATGAATCTAAGAAGCATGGTAGGGGCGGCATTGATGACGCCAGTCTGTCTCTCTTAGGCTTGTCTGTTCGTTTGCTGACTGGCGTCATCAATGCCGCCCCTACAGTCTTTCCAGGCTCATCTGTGCAAAAAATGAAACGCACCCCGCTCACGCAACACTCTTGACATCCCCAATCATCTATGCTATACTTACATAGGTAACAGTATCATAGAGGACAGGAGCATATGTACAGCGAAATCGTCATTCTCGCCATGCTGCGCCAAGGCCCACGGCATGGCTACGAGATCAAAAAGGATGTCGAGCGGGCGCTTGGCGGGATGGTCCCTCTCAACAACAAGACGCTCTACCTCGCTCTCAAACGCTTTGAAGAGATGGGTGCCGTGACCCGGCAGGTCATCCCCCAAGAAGGCAAGCCCAATCGCCATCTCTATCAGCTGACGGAGCACGGGATCGAGTTGCTCCAAGCCTCTCTGCGCGATTTTCCCGCCGAACGTGCTGGCAATGATGCCGAGTTTTTTACCCGTGTCGCTTTCTTCGACTATCTGGAGGTCGAGGAGCGTGAGGCGATCCTCATCAAGCGCCTGGCCTATCTTGGGGGGTGCCTCTCGTACCTGCAAACTATGCAACGCCTGGCAGACACCCAGGACTGTGCGGACGCTTCGGGCATCTCGATGTCCTCTGCTCAGCGTGTCCTCGCCTTTCATACCCGGCGCGTCCGCGACGAATATGAGTGGATTACGACCTGGCTCGAAGAGATGCAGACACCCAGGTGAAGGTGCAGAGAGCACCTTGTCGGATGATGGCACGCACCATTCTCGAAAGGAGAAGTGAGATGTTTCAATACGAAGAAATGCGAGACGCGTGGGAGAGCGAGGCTCTTGGCTCTCCAGGCCATGCGAGATGTGAGGAGCTTCCCTTTTACAGCAGTGCTGGGCAGAAGCTCATCCAGGACGATCCGGGTCAGGCTCCCACCATTGGTCAGCGTCTCGTGCTGGCCCTGGTTTCGCTCGGCATGCTGATGGGCATGAGCACGCTTCTGACCATCCTGGCGACCGCGACAAGGGCTCCCGGCTGGGTGGCGGTCCCGTTGCTCTTCGTGCTCACCCTGTTCACGGTGGCTGTGGTCAGCATCAATGTCGTCTTTAACCGCAGAAGCTGGTGAACCATCAAATGGCCTGGTACAGGTCGAGAAAAACAGGAGGAATCTATGATCGAACAACCAACCTTTCTTGCGATCGCTTTTGCCAACCGCATGAGGGAAACCAACCGAACGGCGGCAGAAAGCGAAGCCTCCGACCCAGCAGCTCGCCCTCACCGCGACATCGGACCCATCGGCACTGCTACGCGTCTAGTCGTGGGGCTCCTGCTGGTCGGCAGCATCGTGTACGGCCAACTGATGACGTCGGGGCACCTGGCGCCTCCCACCTGGGCACTTGGCCTCATCGGCTTCCCTGCTCTCGTCCTGGCCTGGCACTTCTGGCGGATTCGCCGCAACCTGGCGCGCTTCTCCGACACCAGTGTCTTGAGCTTCGTGCTCAGTATCGCGCTGCCCCTCGCCTTCTACCTCACCGGGTGGTTCGTGCCGCCCCTGTGGTTCACCAGCGACGCAACGCTGATCTTCGTTGGCAGTTCCCTGCTGTTCGCCGCGCTCCGAGGCGATGCCGGCTGCGAGTTCCTGGCTCTCTCCAACTGGCTGCTGCGCCGCACCGACCAGATGGCCTGCGCCGTCTTCACGCCCATCGACTCCCTGGAACAGCGAGGCCCTCACTCCTGAATGCGCGTGGGGTCGGCAGACGGGAACATCGGTGATCTGCCACAACCCACGCACAAGGACCATGGGAGTCCCATGGTCCTTGTGGCTTCTTGCTCCTCCTTCTCGTCGCAAGAGGTCTCCTCGCACCCGAAGGTTTTCCGTCACGCAGACTGCCCGCGTACGTAAAGTATCATACGGCGAGTGCGTCTGACGCACCTGTTCGCGCCGCGGAGGAGGGCGGCTGGTGCATCATCCATCGCCATGCCGACCCGATTGTCAGCACGCGCCGCTCCGACTGCGGTGCGGAAGCTTGAGGGCAGGTAGAAAGACGCCGGGGCGGAGCAGCGCGTGGCTGTCTCGGGAGAAAGCCGCGCCGACATCCGTCCGCGCTGCACCTCCGCTACGGCCAACCGGCGTGCGGTGCCGGCGCCTGAGCGGTGAGCACCTGGCCTGTGCGTGGCGCTTCGGCCATGGCCGCAGGGCCGCCCCACTTGGCCGCCATCATGAACAGGGTTCTGTTGTCCACACCACCGAGCATGCAGGCAAAACAGCCGCGGTCGAGGTCGATGGTCTGCAGCACCTCGCCGCCTTCGCGGACGCGCACACACCGCTTGTTGGGAACGTCCCCGTACCAGACGGCCCCTTCGGCGTCGATGCAAATGCCATCAGGGACGCCATCGCCGAGGTCGGCCCACCCGCGCCGGTTGGACAGGCTGCCGCTAGCTTCGATATCGAAGGCCGTGAGCCTCTTGGCGTAGGACTCGGCGACGATCAGCGTCTTGTTATCAGGGGTCACGGCCATGCCATTGGGGAAGGCGATGCCATCGGCCACCTGGCGAGCCGAGCCGTCGGAGGTGACCAACGCGACGATTCCGGGGGCGAACGCCTCACCGGCGAGCAGGTCAAAGCCGCCGCCGTTGAGGTAGGCGTTGCCGCGACCGTCCACGACGATCTCATTCCAGCCGCCAGAGAGGCTGGTCAGGTCGGCATGGGTCAGAAGCTCCCCGTCGGGCTCCCTGCGCAGGAGCAGCCCCGAGCGCCCCGAGGTGAGAAGCAGGCGCCCATCGGGCAGCCAATCGATGGAGAAGGGAAAGGACGGCACGCGGACGATGACCTCGCTCTTGCCCTCGAGATCGACGGCAACGACCTCCTGCGCGCCCCAGTTGGAGAACCACAGACGGTCCTCGTGCCAACGCGGCGACTCACCGAATGCGAGACCGGTCAACAGGGTTTGCACTTCAGGCATGTGAAGACTCCTTTCATTCATCAATTCAGCCACGCACGTATCGAGCATTATTGAGCGGGCCGGTAACACACGCGCATCACCCCAGAGGTGTACGTCTTGACGCTCACCAACTCCAAGTTGACCCTGTCCGTGAACACGCGTTGCCCATTGCCGATGGCAACTGGATGGACCATCAGCACGTACTCATCAAGTAACCCAAGTCGCACAAACGTTTGTGCCGTGCGAATGCCGCCAGGGACCCCCAGGTCTTTCCCAGGCTGTCGCTTGAACTTGGTGACGGCTTCCACCAGATCCTGATCCCTCTTCACCAGAAGGAGCTCTGCATTCTCCCACTCCAATTGTTCTTCCTTCTTCGAGAGAATGATCCCGTGTAATTGGTTCACGGCCTGCGCAATGGCCCGTTCGCCCGATGATGCCGAAGGGTTTTGAGCGACGTTTGACCAGTATGGGATCATCCCGGAAGCCGTCGGATAGCCAATAAAACCACTATCAATGCCTTGAAAGAAGGCAACCGTGTCATCGTTGAGCTCCTGATCTGGGGTCTGCTCCATCCAGTCCAGCTCACCGTGTGGCCCGCAAAAGAAGCCGTCACAGGTCATGGTCATGTACAGCACTACTTTTCTCATGGTGTCTCCTTTACTTTGGTCCTCTCTCTGAGGAGATACGATCTGCTTGCCTATGGCAAGTGAAAACAGTATACCAGAAGTCGATCAGAAAAAAACTTCTCCGATCGAGCTCTTCCAAAACCACAGCGGAAATTCCTGCAGCAGCCACGCATTGCCATCGGGGGAGCTTTCGTCGGCAGACTTCACTCCCTGGACATCTGTGATCTCGCCGACTTCCAGTCCACGTTTCACGAGTGCCGAACGCGCTGTGTCTCTGTCCGCTACCACCAGGTGCAGCCCCTTCACCGATCCGGGCTTCATCGCAGTCATTTCGCCCAGACCGGTCCCAATCTCCTAGCTCTCACACGGGCCGGTAGACGTGGGCGACAGCACCGCCGCTGAACGCTGTGGTCGTGACGAGTGTGAGGTCCATCGGGCTGGCGAACAGGGGCAAGCCGCTGCCCAGCACGACAGGGTGGACGATCAACCGGTATTCATCGACGAGTCCCAGGCTCGACAGTGACTGCGCGAAGCTGGCACCACCGTGCGCCAGGATGTCCTTGCCAGACTGCTGCCTGAGACGGGAAATCTCCTCTACCAGGTCGCCGCTGACCACCCGAGAACCCTCCCAGTCGACCTTGGGGATCTGGTTCATCGGGGCGGCGAAGACCTCGGTTGAGGATGGCCAGTCCTCCGCCATATCGTGATAGGTGGCCCGCCCCATGATGTGCGTGCCCGCCTGCCACAGCGTCTGGACGATCCAGGCTTTGGCTCCAGCCCGCCTCCATCCCATGGAGTGCTGCGGCCACCGCAGGCGTCGAGAGGACTCCGACGGCGTGCCACGTGCGTCTCGTCTGGCCGCCTTCGTGCTCGGCGCGAGGTCTGGCTCAATCCACCTGCTGAGACTGAGGAGCGCTTTCGCTCCTGTGCTTGCGGTGATCCACGCCCTGTGATCCTTTCCTGTCCACAAACGATGCTGACGTCTCACGCAGCGTAGCGGTGAGTAATGAGATCAGTGCCAGAGCTGCCAGGACGGAACTGGCGGCATGGAAGCCGTCCCACGCATTGCGGATCTCGCGCCAATTGGCAGGCAAGGTCTCCGGTCTCCAGGAGGCCACTTGCTGGTTGAGCGGGTTGTTGCCGAAGGCAAACAGGGCGAGCATCCCTGCAAAACTGATGGCAGCCACCATCGTCAGGATGCAGGCCGTTCGCCGCGCACGTTGGAGGTACGCGAGCAGTCCTGTCGAGATCAGACCGAGCACTTCAGCCACCCCACCGACCAAGGCATACCCTCCATAGAAGGTCTGTTGCACCGTCCACCAGTCCGCACCACTTAACTGCTCTTTGCCAGGGATTTCCAGATCGTGGGCCACGGTCAGCCCAAAGGCGAGGGCCGCGCAGATCAGACTGACGAAGCGGATCATTTTCAGAACCGTAGGTCTGCTCTCCTTTCCTCTCTGGACACGATCAGGGGACGAAAGATTCCTCATGCTCTTGCGCTCTGTCGGCGTGCTTGTAGAACCGGTCCCTTTGGAAGTCAAGGGAAGGGCTCTTGGGATGGCAAGCAGGTTCGTCTCGCCGGAATGCCCATGTACGTCAAGTATGTTGGCCCTTCACATCAGCGCAAGTGGCGAAGGACCAGGATGGTATGAGATGGTCTCTCCTTCTTCCCACGATCCTGAGGCAGCACAGGTGACAGCAGCGCGCGAGCAGCACGCCGGGCCGAGAGCGTTCGACTGCTCTGATTCTGTTCCTGTCCCTTCACACGCAGGCGCGAGCGTTCGAGGCCTCTCTGTTGTCAACGGCCATACTTCAATGATAGCGTGGCAGGCAGGAGGCAATCTTGCAGATTCGTGCGCTTTTGTTAAAAATGTGCTCAGATCGAGCACGCCTGCCGATAGGCGCGTGGGGTCAGGCCGAGGTGCCGTTTGAAGGCCTGCGTCAAGTGGCTCTGATTGGCAAACCCGCACTCGCTTGCCACGCGAGCCAGAGGCACCTCCTTCTCTGTGAGCAGACGCTGCGCTCGCTCGATGCGCTGACGCAGCACGAATTGATGCGGACTTGCTCCCGTGGTTTGACGAAACAAGCGGGCAAAGTGAGAGGGGCTGAAACCGGCCTGCTGAGCCAAGGCCTCTAGTGAGAGATCCTGATCGAGATGAGCCTGAACAAAGTCCAGCACGCGTCGCATCTGCTGCTGGTTCAACCCCTGGGAAGGCTCCTGGATGCCTCCTCCTCCAGCAGTATAAGAGCGCACGAGGTGAACGGCGAGCAGCTGGGCAGCCGTGTGCGCGTAGAGTTTCCCGGCGGGAGCAGGCTGTTCCAGTTCCCGCCAGAGCGCGAGTCCGATCTGCGTCAGCAGGGGGTCCTGAAAGCCGGCGTGCTCTTCCACAGACAGGCGTGCGGGATCGTAGCTGGCCACCTCCTGGGCCGTGCGAGCCAGCAGGTCCTTGCTCAACCGCAGATGGAGGGTGTGTGTGGGTGTAGAAGAGAGGCTCTTCCAGCGCACTTCATAGGAGGTGCCCGGTCTCAGGATCAGATCTCCCTGATGGAGGGAGAGCGCTTGCCAGGGACCATTCGCGTGCCGCTGCTCCAGACGCATGGCTCCACCGGTAAACAAGATCAGAGAAATGTCTGGTGTGGCACGCGTCATCCAGCCCTCAAACTCCATGGGCTCATGGAAGGCCTGCGCGACCAGGTCTTCCCAACCTGCTTCCTCGCTGGAGAGGTAGAGGAGCGGAGTGGTCAGCGTACCGCCCGGCGCGCTCTGCGATATCGGTTGAGAAACCACCACTGGTTCAGTCATGGTGCTAGCTCACTTCCTCCGTCCAGAAATATGGAAAAGCAGAAACTATGGTGGTCCCAAAAGTCAAGACAGTTTTTGGTCGAAAATAAGACAAAACACAACCATTCGAGAAAACTCGTCTTATCTGCTCGTATCTGTTTTTGCTAATCGGCATACTGCCCCTTTTGCTACTGACCACTCTGCCCACTAAACGGATGGTCAAGGCAAAAGGTTCATCAGAACCTTGCCACCCCCTTGTGTTCTGAACCAGTGGAGATCACTGGCGAAGCCAACCCACTTGCGGGATAACCTCAACTTATCAGTGGGGAGTATCTGAATAGCCTTTGTAGGATAGGTGGTCAGGATGTTTTTTAGCGAAAACACGTATAGACCTGCGCTGGCGTTTGATAGTCCAACGCTTGATGAAGCCGCTCGTGATTGTAAAACGTGAAGTACGCTCGCAAGTTGCTCACGGCTTGGGTGACGCTTTGGTAATCTTTGATGTACACCTCCTCATACTTGACACTGCGCCATAAGCGCTCGACGAAAATGTTGTCCAATGCTCGTCCTCTGCCATCCCAGCTGATGCGCACATCTGCCGCTTTGAGCCGGTTCGTAAACTCAGCACTGGTAAACTGCACGCCTTGATCCGTATTGAAAATCTCTGGCGTGGCCACGCGCAAGGCGCGATCCAGTGCGTCCATGCAAAAACTGGTATCCAGGGTGACCGAGATTTCCCACGACAAGACGTAGCGACTGAACCAATTGATCACCGCCATGAGATACACAAAACCACTCCGCAGGCGGATGTAGGTGATATCACAGCTCCAGACCTGATTGCAGCGCTCAATATTCATTCCTCGCAGCAAGTACGGATAGCGCTGCTCAACTGCTCCCGGCACACTCATGCGCGGTTTAGGATAGATCGCCTCCAGGCCCATCGTTCGCAGCAGGCGTGTGACTCGTTTGCGATTGACAGTGTAGCCCTGGGTCTCCAACCAAGCTGTCATGCGCCGGGTTCCGTAAAAGGGCGTTCGCGTATATTGCTCATCCAGTAAGCGCATCAAGAGCAGATTTTCCTCACTTTCTGGCACCGGCTCGTAGTAGTACGTGGAGCGCGCCAGGCCCAGCAGCTCACATTGCTGCGCAATACTGAGCTCTGGATGCTCTGGCTCAATCAGGGCCCGTTTGGCCTCAATGCAGTGCTCGTGATTTTTTTCCGTCAGGGCAAAGGGCGCGGGGGAGAGACGGCAGCCCAACGCCCCTCGAGCGAAGCAAGATAGGCCTGGCGCTTGTGGCGGAAGCGAAAGCGCTTGAGCTGCTCGCTCTGTGCCGCTTTGGTTTCCCGTCGGAGTTCACGCCAGCGTGCGCGATCCAGGCGAGCAGCTCGGTGCTCCAGTTGCTGGCGATGGACCGTATCCTGCTCCCACCAGGCGGCGTAGGCAACCGAGCGCCCGTAGCGTAAGAGATAGCTGTTCCAGTTCTTGCGCCCGCGATCCGACGATACTGCGTTTTGAGGCCCCGAATGCTGCGTTCGAGCTCGTTGTTGGTGCGAGGGAAGTCCTTCCGGTCGTAGCACTGCACCAGGTGCGGACGCAGGTGAGTGAGGATCTGCAGGAAGTGCGCCAGACATTCCTGCTCCAGCTCACTGAGGCGGGCGTCGGTCACCTGCTGGGCCATCTGCTGCCGCCAGGCATCCAAACGCTGCCCCACCGTGGCATTGGTGACGACCTCGTCGGCCTGGGCCCAACTCCCATCTAGGATGTGCTCGGCATCCCGCACCCATTGCCGCATGCCCTTGACCTGCACCAGCTGGGCTGCCCAGTTCGTCCGTTCCGCAAGAATCACCTGCAGACGCCGCAGCTTCTGAGCCACGACTGGGCTCCCCGCTCCCCCCTTTTTTCCAGTCGGTCCAGACTGGCTGCCACATCATCAAGTTCCTCGCCGGCTTGCACTGCCGCGAAGTCGAAGGGTGCCAGGCCATCTCGGTTGAGAGCCGACACCGCCCCGATGGCGTAGTCACCCAGCACGGCGAGCTGCTCGGCTTCGCTGGCTGTCGCCTGGGCCTGCTGTCGTTTCAGCTGCTTGCGCACCGCCTTGAGCTTGGGCTGCAGCTGTTTGCGCATCGCCGTCTTCACGCTCCGATCGGCCTCGAAGGCCGGCTGGATCGCATCGCGCAGCGCGTGGAACTGGCACCCCTGGTGTGGCACGTTGGGCCACAGCTGCTTGACTGCCAGCAGTTCGCTCTCTTGCGCATCGGTGATCGTCCCGAGGACCTTCACTCCCAACGCCACGATCGGGGCGAGCAGTGCCTTCATCACCGCCGTCTCCGATGAGGTCACGTTCTCGGCGACCAGCACACGCCCCGTGAGCGCATCGCGCACCAGGTACACCGTCTCGTTGCCCTTGTCCGGCTGGATCCCGTCGACGGAGACGATGATGCCCCCATTCTTCTCTACCTGCCCCAGCCACGGCTGGTCGTCTTTGGCCTCGCTCGCCGCTCGCAAGAGCGTGCAGTACGCCTCAAACAGATACAGGATCTCCCGCCGCGCGATCTTCACTCCCAGCGGCTCCAGTCGCCCCAGCAGCTCCCGGTGGATCTCATCGACTGTCCGGTGCTCTCTCAACCGCAGTCGCCCTACCAGCAGCACGATGTCCAGCCCCTACGTCATGCGAGGCAGAGCGAGCGCATCCGCCTCCACACTGCGATGCGTCCGCCGATGCCCCGGACACTGCTCGTTGGGGCAGCGATAGCCGGCATGGTTCAGCTTGATCACCCCTTCCAGCGTGATCACCGTGCGCCTCGAGAGGGCCACCTCCTCCCGCAAGGTGCGATGACACTCCAGGCACTCATGCTCCACTGGGCGGTACCAGCGTCTGATCACGTTGGGATAGCTTCGGGTATGTTTCATCTCCGTCTCCTTGTTGTTGTCTGACGAACGCTCTCCCTCAGTCTATCATATTCCCCCGCGTTCTTTGCTCTGACGGTTTTTTT
>WNGR01000238.1_pt1 | contig 58409 bp, 68 predicted proteins | sample 5407581 | NCBI WGS metagenome assembly WNGR01 (sample SAMN13153383, study PRJNA577476) | soil metagenome | isolation source: 80 cm soil or saprolite under Garry oak tree replicate 2 | place: USA:California | collected 2016-06-15 | reverse complement strand
AGGCTTTTACGATCTACTAGCGCTAATTCCAACACCTTCGCCATCTCGATTTTTCTGGGGGGCAAGCGCAGATCCTGCTCCGGAAGCGGTAGCTGGTCCGCGATACGAGGATTTACCTGGGCCCAATAATTCCCTCCGCGGTAAAGTTGCTCCGCCAACTGTCAACTCGCCGTCTTCTGGCCCTGTTTCACCAAAGAAGGCAAGGCGAATTAGTAAAGACATGGTCTCCAAGCCCATGGGTTTTGTGTACGTGTGTCGATCGCTGCGCCTCTCCACCTCTTAGCCTCAACTCCAACCAGCCATTTAGTGCATGCATCTGACGCCGATCAGGCAGAAGCCCTTTTGACTCGATGGGGTCCCGATGGCCTTGGCAAACTAGGCAGTGAGCGTCCCTCCTACCGGAAACGATTTTGCCTCATTCACCACTTCGCTCCATTTAGACCCACGTTGGGCTATTCCCATAAAGGCTCGCATTCGAGAGGCAAACCAGGCCCGCGCGATCAATGAGGTCGTGAGCGCGCTCAAGCCGGAGCAGCACCGAACACCCAATGGAGAGGATGCTCCTTTACGTGTGGTCAACGGCATTAGCACCCAAGGCTCTTCTATCATTACCGTAGCTGCGAAGGAGAATGTACGCCTCTCTACCACTGAAGGTACTCCTGGCCGTCCTGGAAATTCTACTATTAGATGGGGAGGTGGTCTCGTGGCTCATCCCGAACAAGAGCTTGAAGATGAGCCCACTCTGCTGCTCTCTAAGAACACCCCTCCGTTACCCGAGCCTAAAAGAGCTATCACACCATCCCTGGCAACGTTGGAGAAGGCCGTTTCAGCTAGGATATATTTCGAAAACCTCTACTTCCCTTTGCTTCGACACCCACCCTCTCGGGAGCAGCGACGGTTAGCTATGGAAAGAGATATGCTAAGTATGGGCTTCTCCGATCCCCGGAAAGATGAGCTCCGTGCTCGTTGGCGTCAGAACGAAACAGAATACCTCCGAGAACAGCGTCGCAAGGTCGACGTCAGTGCGTTTGTTACATTAAAGACAATTGGTCATGGTGAGTTTGCTGCATTCACAATTGTGTTCGAATACCCAAGCTGTTACGTAACAGGTGCGTTTGGCGTTGTTTCTCTCGTTCGAGAACGAACCAATGGCAAGTTGTTCGCCATGAAACAGGTGCGTGTTACTCTACTCGAGTGACATGTTGTTTCCGATCACCATATGTGCCTGTCAAGTTGCGCAAGACAGATATGTTGAGGAAGGGCCAGGAAGGTCACGTTCGTGCAGAGCGTGATGTTCTGAAATCTGCGTCACTTGTAAGCTCACCAGGAGGCGCGGAGTGGATTGTGAGGCTGCACTATAGCTTCCAGGACAGGGACCACCTCTACCTGGTGCGTGTTGCACCATTTGTGAGAGGTTCTCCCCCTCGATCTCTTTGGTTGCAGGTTCTCGAGTACATGGGCGGAGGTGATCTGCTCAATTTGTTAATCGAGAGGGATACTTTCCCTGAAGACTTCACTCGTTTTTACATCGCTGAGGTCTAGCCCCCTTCCCAGCAGGAGATCGAACGCTGAATCGTCTTCTCACTAGATGGTTCTAGCTATAGAGTCTTGTCACATATTTGGTTTCATTCATCGTGACATCAAACCAGACGTGAGTCCATTCCTAGCCACCCTGGAACGAGCTGAATTCGGGGTCTTGTCCAGAACTTTTTATTTGACCCCGACGGTCACATTAAACTAAGTGACTTCGGCTTGGCGTGAGTCGCCATCCTGCTGGATTGTTGTTCGACCCTGAGTCCTTTTCATCACAAGAACTGATCTACACTGGGCCCATGATACCTCCTGTGTGTATCCATTTAACTTCCCCGGTGAGGGCGTGCTCATCTCGACCCGTTAGATTATGAGCAGCAGAGGCTACACCTCATGAGGAAGCACGGCATTGACTTGGAAGATACCACTAGGGGGGATGGCTCGCGACCAAAACGGCTCGATCGTAAGGACCTCGACGCACTGATGGGTGGGGATGGTCCGGGAGGCATTTTCACCTGGAGGGAAAAGAATTGTCGGAAGGTAAGCATTGTCTCGTGCTCGCTAGAGATTCTCGTTCCCGTTCTTAAAAGTTCCTTGTATCGCATACGTCAGCTGGCGTATTCCGTGTGGGTACAATATCTCCGATCGTATGGGTGACTGTACTGACTAAGCGCCAGATGCGGGACAAATTCGTATAGTGGGTATCCGGCCAGACCTAGGTCTAACCTGCGTAGAACTAACCATGTCCTCTTAGTGGCTCCTGAGGTTATTCGTGGGCAAGGATATTCATACTCTTGTGACTGGTGGAGCTTAGGTGTTATCATGTTTGAGTGCCTGTATGGGTACGTGGTATTTACGCACACTTGTTGGCATCGGCGGACTGATGTAACATCCGTCCCTGGCGTCCAGATATCCTCCGTTCGTCAGCAATTCAGTAAGAAAATTTTACGCTTTTGGATGTAGCTTTGACTTTGACGTCCGTTCTCTAGCGACACGTCACTCGGCAGAAGATTTTGAATTGGAAACAGTCCTTGCGTTTCCCTTCGCTGCCGCGTGTGTCACATGAAGCAGTTGATCTAATGCAGCAGCTGCTCTGCGAGCCTGAGGATCGCCTAGGCTCTCAGACTTCGACCTCAGTTACCCGGCCGAATTCAATGATCGTGCAGGCCAGGCGTAGCGCCTTCATCACGCCCTCAGGGGCTACTCGTAGTGTCGACGGAGCAGAACTGATCAAAGCGAGTCGTGCTTGTGGGATTCCTCCGGAACCCTCCTTTCTAAACATACTTTTGTAGGTGCATCCATTCTTTCGTGGAATTGATTGGGCGAATATCCATCGATATCCTGCACCATTTCGTCCTGATCTCCGCAACCCTGAGGACACTCGGCACTTTGACGACGATATACCAGCTGAGGTGTGTTTGGTCTTTCACCCCCATCTGACGGTGATTCGATCATTGCGCAGCCACTTGCCCCAGCCAATGGCGCTCCCCCAGATGCTACTCGAGATCCATTATTGCGCGACAAGGTCCATGGACAGGAAATTTTGGACGTCCGCAAGGCACTCGCGTTCGCAGGATTCACTCATAAAAGCCCCCGGGCGATCAGCTATGTCCGCGCAGACAAAGCATTTAACCCGGAGCCAGATTCCTACGGTCAAGAGGAGCCTGAGCGGGGCCGCTCCATGTTGCGGTCGAACCAAGAAATTGGTAAAGGGCGCGCGATCTCAATGTGATTTATAATAACACGTGATGACTGCAACGACTTTAACGAACCTCCCTGTTGCCGGCTTGTGGATTTCCTTCACGGTCGCTGTATTCCCCCAGATTCTCCCTACCTTATTACTATAACGGAAATCCTTTTACTAGTTGTAACCCATTACGACCTTCCTTGCGTCCGCGTCTAGGTTGTAGGATACTCTGGACGTGCGTTTTGGTTTAACGATCGTATACAACGTGTTTCTGTATTTGTTTTTTTCGGCTGAACTAAGGATCGCCAGTGGAGACGTCTCGCCATCGACAGGCGGCAGCCACGGTGGCTCTCGCATTCCGTGAGAACGGGAGTCCGCAAGTAGCCTAGTCAGGCTCTGAGGCCGCGGTGCACTATGTGCATGTCCTCGCACTGCCTTCAGCATTATGCTCCCCGATCTGAGGCAGTCTTAACAACCCCAAATTTATGGCCTTAGCATGAAGAGGCACATGCATAATGCATGCGATCACCAACCTATGCATACAGTAGCTAGAAGAAATTAGTGCTTGTACGGGAGCCTTGCGGAGTTCTCAACGTTACCGGATCCAGTCACGACAGAGCGGTGATTACCCAGAACAGGAATTCAAGCTGCGCAAAAGATCTTACATGGACCGAAGGACATTGCCGAGGGCGTGCATCAGACAAATTTTTGAATAATACGTACAGTGGAGAACGTACAGTACTGCGTCCGAATTTCAGGCAGCAAGCCACATTGGTTGCTAAATTCGATGTGTGTGCCATCTTGGCTAGCGAGGCGGGCACTGGGAGTCATGTGTCAGCGACTCAACGTCGGGGCTGTCTTTCGTGTTCTGCCCGAACATCGGACACCGAGTGCAACGACCACTGCACTTGCAACGCCGCGGGTGACCGTTTAGGGTTTGAATAAGAGCGAAACTAAGGTTAGGAGCTGTTGGTAGCTGGAAGGCAGGCGCCCGTTTCGGAGACGGCGAGAGTGCAAGCGAGTGTGCCTACCGATACGTTTTTCTTCTCTCTCATGAGTGCTCCTAAGCGTCAAGAGTACTCTGCTGAGCTCTCTGAAGAAAAGAGTCTGTTTGATGTGAACGATGATCTCGACCATACCGTTTCACTATCATACCACCCTCATACGCCTTTGAATCAAAATCCTGGACAACCAGCCACGTCAATACCTCTACAACATGGTGCCACTGTCGGTAGTCCCGCGGATGTGCTGGACTCACCTTCCGCCCACGAAGGACTTCCCCCACAGGCGCACCTCGATTCGCACCCACAAAATCAGCCCCATCATACTGGCCGGAATCAGAGCTGGGACCTATTAGGAGGAGCTCGCAAACTTGGCCAAGGCTACGAGCGATTTGACTCCCGCAATCCAAGCGAACAATACCTGGCATTTGCCGATGGGGATCTCCCAAAGTCGAAGGCGAGTGCTGGCTTCTGTGACACCTTTGGCATCGGCGTTAACGTGGCTCGTCCATATCAGTTTGTGCGCTTTTACCAATATCTCATAGACGCCTCGATCGTGACGCGATGGACCTTATACATCGTCCCTATTTTGATTATTCTCTGGATTCCAGGAATTCTTGCCCTCACGGCTTCTCCTACAGGAAAGGTTTGACCCACTTTGTACTAACACTTCCAGATTTCGGGCAACTTATGTTCTTTTCTTCTAGATATGGGGTGTGCGTCTGATCTGGTGGAGCATTTGGTTGAGTGTCTTCTGGTGTGGTAAGGTCGTATGCAATGTTCCGATGACCTCGTCTCACAGCAAAATTTTACAGGTTGGTGGGCCAGCCTAGCGGGATCGTATGTCAAAATGGGGTCTCTGTGCTAACTATGACAACTTCTCATGACGCCTTCTATTCATTAATAGGATGATTCTTCCCCACCTCGCGAAGCACACTGTCGGCGTTGTTGCGGTCGGTTCCCGTCGTTACATCGATTGGTTGGGAGCTTTGCGTAGGTCGGTGACCATATCGGGTTCTTCATGATTGCTGCCATTCATATCGCGCTCATCGACGCCCATCTCGTCAGATACGTTGCCCTGTTTGCTTGGACCTTGGCGATCTGGATCGCGTGGAACCCGCTCATCGATAGCCGGCAAGATGCGCAGGCGTCCGCAAAAAGCGCACGCATCATAGATTTCATTGGCAAACTGCTGTTCGGCATTTACCTTTGCGCCGCACTTTTGCTCTTCGAGAAATTCTCTATCCAGTGGATAGCTGGAAAATTTCATGAGCGCTCCTATGCAGGTCTGGCATTTTTTGAAATGCTCACGTACAACTTACAGTTCTCCCCATAGAACGTATCGCAGACCAAAAGTTTGCTATCAAGACGCTGACTACGTTATACCGTAACTCCACCGAACTACCCGAGCATCCTGATGGGCCCCATGACCCGCGGGGTGAGAAGCGACTTACAGTGAACCCCAGGCGCATGGTCAAACAAGCCCTTAAAGGCGTCCGTTTCGCCGCGACAACTACAACAACCGCACTTGGAAATGTTGCATCGGAGATTGCCGGCAGGTGCGATCATGCCTCTTTCACGGCCGGGTCGGGGTATTGAGATGATGGACTGGCTAGTTCCGTGTTGCAGCCAAATTCACCTCAAGCGATGGTCCTGACAGCATTAGAATCGGCGAACAAAACAAAGCTCGTGCGTATTCCATATGCTGTCTACGTTGCCCCTGTAATGATTGTGTAAATTTTAGCTTGCTCGGAGAATTTTCTTTTCTTTCCGCAAGCCAGGCAGGGACTACTTGGTCTTTCAGGACATCTCTCGTTTCTTCCCTTCTTTAGAGGTGGCAGATGCTGCGTTCGGGTTGTTTGACAGAGATGGAAATGGAGATGTCTCGCTCGAAGAGACCGAACAAGCCTGCGGGTCCGTCATGTTTCTACTTCCCTGCTTCCTTCATAACGTCTCGCACGTCTACAGAGAGTTCCATCGAGAACAGCTGTCAATTGAGCATTCGATGCGCGATCTTGATAGCGCTGTAGGTCGTCTGGACAACCTTTTAATGAGCGTCTATGTCGTAGTCGCCGCTCTAATCATCGCTGTGACACTGGTAGGTACACTCTACTACATCGATTATCAGTCACCAACCTGCTATGTTTAGGAAACCCAAATCGCTTCGCTAATTACAGCGGCAGGCACATTAGTTCTTGGTATGGTATATTTCAGTCCGCAATATCCTAGCTCAATGCTGTCTGCCTTGTAGGACTCAGCTGGCTCATCGGCTCGAGTCTGCACGATGTTCTCACTTGTATCATCTTTTTGTTTGTGCTGCACCCGTTCGATGTTGGTGATAGGGTCGATCTTAGCAAAGACTCATATACGGTGAAGGAGATTCGTCTCCTCAGCACCATCCTCTTGGATGGCCATGGCACTTACGTCCAGGTGTCAAATATCGTACTGAGCAGTCTCGTACGTATGGTCGATGTTAAGCACGCTGGTTAGCTCACTTTATCTCTTAGTTCATTCAAAATATTCGCCGAAGTCCTAAGGCATGTTCTATCGTCGGTTATAGTGCGACTTCGCTGAGTGGTTCGGCTAGATGTCAGAATCGTTTACTTTTGACGTCCATTACTCCACGACATTCGAGCAGATCGAGAAGTTGCGCAGTCTTATGCTTGGCTTCGTTCAAAGCGAGCGTCGGGATTTCCAGCCCCTATTTGATATAGTTGTTGTCGGTATGTGTCAAGATCAGGATCAATCCCTAGTTCTATATCTAATGTCGTACTCGCGTACTCGTCGCAAAAGACATACCCGACCAGGAAAAGATGACATTGAAGGCCGATATTATGTACAAGAGCAATTGGCAACAGGGCGCCGTGAAGGGTACGGATGGCCTTTGACGTAGAAAACGGTATCATTGTTGACGATTTTGCACAGCGATTCGGCGCAACAAGTGGGTTTGTGCGCTCAAGATGTACCTTGCGGAAGCGAAAATCTATGGTCCGACTGGGAACCCAGACGCTACACCTGCTCCCAAACGATACACCGTCATACCCTGGGAAGAGGTGCAAGAAAGCGAGCGCATCGCGGCTAGTCCTACGGAGCCTTACGAGATGCCTTACATGCCATCCGGTGGCTACAATCTGACAAGCCGAAGTGCTGCTGTTCGTAAGTTCGCGTCGTGGTGCAGGATCTTCGTTTTAATGACTATTCGAGCATAGTGGGCGACACGGAAACTGTCTTCGGAGAGTCGGCAGCTGTATGTGACATGATCCTCGTCTATGTTTCGGTTGCGCGTAGAGCGGTGCTGATTTAATGCCGGACTACAGGCTCACTTCCCGCGAAGACCGGTCGAACCCTCGACGAGTGGGCGCCCAGCAGCAGGCCCGTCAATGCCTGTTGCCCAGACGCTGCCAACACCACAACCAGAAGAAATTGAGATGAGACCGCGCGACTGATCGCGCCCGTACGATTTATTTCATATTTACTTATCTTCGAAAACTTCTTTCTCAGCCCTGCAGAAATTGTGCGACGAACTCTCGTGTTTAGCATACCCCGATCTACTGTGTTGGTTGGAAATACTACTATCCTTGTTCCGCTTTATTATTCCTGTTTTCGACAAAAGGAAAGCGCTGATCATGTGCAAGACCAAGGTACAGCCTTCGAGAGGTGCTACGGGTACGCATCACACGTTCCAACCGCTTTGCGTCTGCGGATTTGGGCTGCTCCAGCCAGTGGTGTTTCGAGCTGGGCTGCCGGCTCCCCAGCCGCTGCCTCCTGCACTCCACGCACCAGTTGGTGCGTTGGTCCCCCATCCCCCCGCTGAGGGGGATGCCCCAGAACCTGGACTCCCACCCCACCCAGCGCCTCCTCCAGCGCCTCCCCCACTTCCACCGGGTGTAGGACCTCCCCAACTGCCACTACCAGGCGCCGCCGTACTCCCCCATCCAGTGGCGGCACCCTCTTGTCCCCACCCAGCTGCCCTTGGGGCTGGAGCGGTGCCGTTCGCTGCTGGCACTGGCAGCTGCCCGCCGCCGTCGCCGCCAAGAGTATCCAGGTCATTTGGATCAGACTTAAGTCCAAGGATGAGATTGGCAAGCTTGGTCTGCAGCTCTGTGAGACCCTGTGAAATTGTTGTTGGCCCGCATTCGTTACCATCGATGTCGACGAGGAAAAGAGAAAAAGTGACTCGGCACCTTCATGACAACCTCCTGCGGGCCCAGACTTCCGTCTGTCTCCACCTCGAAGTAGAATTTTTGCGGTTTCCCGTTGTAGTCGAACGGCTCGTCGTCGCGCGGGGGTTCTTCTTCCGCTGCGTTTGCGCTTAATGGCCATTCCTTTTTGATGTCGGTTTCGTACCAATATGTGGTGTGGCGCAGGCGGTTGTGGGGGTCGTATTCAAAGGAAACAGCGGAACACGGGGACCACTTCGCATGTTCCTTTGCTATGCCCTAAAGCACGCACGCTGAGCGTCCAACATTTTGTCATAGTCGACGTTGCAATACCTTCTTGGCAATACAGCGCACTCTGAGCTCCTGACCCTTTCGGATTTTACATATTAAGACTGGTGGCATGGAAGGGTCGTCTGAATATGAACGCTTCAGTACGCGGTGAAGGTGTGAATCATTTAAAATGAATGACGCACTCTTTCCTACAGGGTGACCAAAATTCTCTGAACGTCTGGCAATCTCTTCTCCATCATCCACCTCCTCCCTCCAGCCGAATCCCCCACGGGCTACCACATCCAAGTGGTTGCTGGTGATCTCCATTGTTCGGTTTTCGTTGCAAGCTACGCTCAGAGAAAGTTCTATTGAGCAGTTTTGACATGACTCCAGGCAGGTGCAATCCTTGAAAAAGGCGTAAGGGTGCAGCAACGATGTAAGATATCATAAGAACGCACCCGACTATACCGGATAGCTTCGTCGCAGTTGTTACTAACAAGGGGGATCATGCCTAACCTGTGAGCAATAAACTCGTCTGGGAGAACGGTCGTGTTGGTCTCAAAATCCACTATGTCTATTGCTACATGACTATAAGTAGATGTATACACAGTAATTGGACAAATAAACGCACCAACAGTAGGAATGTCTGCCATCATGACCCTCCGAAGGGAGTTTGCAAAGCTAGGAGTATAGCATGTGAGGAAAGGACTGCGATGAGCACCGAGTCACTTACGCAAGATCAACATTTTCGAGGACAAAATTCACGCGGTCTTTCTTAAGCTCTCGTATGCGGACGTTAGGTTCAAGGAGATCGTTGACTTGCATTTGTGAGAGTCAAATATTAAATCCACAGCGCGGGTCGCGGTCATCCGTGCCGTGCTCAAACATGCACACCACGGCTTATGTAATGCGAAATATGCGTGTAATAATTGGATGCGATTGACTTTTGTTGTACAAATTTGCTACAGTAATCACGCAAAGCCAAAACCTTCACCACCTTCGTTAATCGAGAGTAACAATTGCTGCCGAAGCATCTCATAAGACGAGTATTGCGGGAGATCAATTTGATTGAAGCCTAGTATAACATTAGCTCCTGGTCGTCCAACTTTGTCAACGCAACGTACATGTATGAGCCTGAGGAAGTCTGTCGGGATCCCCATATGCTCTGTGAATAGAAAAGCGCTGAGTGCCTTGTACACCTTGTAGATCATTGAACCCGCCCAGAGGGACTCGGGATGTCCCAGTGGCGAAACTGAGCACCTTGGCGCGCTCGTCTCGGTTGAACGACTTGAGCGCACGCCACCACCAGACGATGACGGGATCTGAACTTGTATACCCATTGTATTCCGTGGCGGAGCGCCACTCATCGACGTCGATATCAGGCGTACCAGAAATTAGCAACTCGAGCTCTTTCTCATTGAACTGAGGAGTGTCAGGTGAGGACTTGACGGCCAAGCATAATATTCAAACATACGATAGCAATGAGATCCTTGGGAATAATCTCATAGAACCCGGACAGCAAGTGCTCAAGTTGGTCTTTGATCGAGGTGTATAGCCGATACTGAGCTGACAGCTGCACAAACTCCCGCCTGTTCTCGAGCGTCACGGGTATCGACTCCCCGTTCTCTTTCAGTGGAACAATCTTGGTAACGCCAAACTAGACGAGACGTTAACAAAGCAGGAGGGGTCTCGTCCGCCGGTAACGTACCTCATCGCCCTCAACGCTGAAGGTCAGATCCAGCGGGCTCGGGTCATTCTCCAGTATCCAACACAGTGAGTTGTAGTACTCTGGGTCGATCCACTCCACATCGCGGTAATCAACGGGCTTCCCGAGTATTTGCCGATACATGCTACGGGCAAAGTAGGCATCCAGGAGACGACCGTCGTAGATAGCCTTTCCGATGACACGACCCACAAACTTGAAGAACGACAAGTGTTCTGGATTGACCCACGACGCTTTGTTGGGTTGATATGTGAGGCGATCAGCTGCGCATGGCTGGAACAGAGCATTGTTGGGGTCAAACATCTGCCTGGCGAGAATTTGGAACCACTCTCGCGTGACGCCCCCTGCATCTACACCCTCCTCATCGTAGAATCGCACACTAAGTTTACCGTATTTGATTTGCTCTCCCGTCTTCCGTTGCAACGACTGGAAACTGTCCTCGAAGACGCGCTGGCGACGTACGTTGAGTTGTAGAGTTCCATGATGTTCACGGGAGTGCGGACGCTTGTGCAACTGCTGATTGAAGTAATTTCGCTTGTTGTCGAAGTCCAACACGCGAGGGTTGTTGACAAGTAAAGAGAATGAACCGCTCATCAACGATGGGTTGTTCCGTACCATGACGTTGAGGACCTTGCGATGTGCGTCTGTGAACGTCACAAATAGATCCTCCATTGCCTCCCGTGGTGTGGTTGGTGAGCGAGGAGATGCAGATGCCCGCAGCATTCGGTTTGGACCCGATATGGATGCAGACCCTACGTACTTGCAAACTACCATGAGTGCCTCTATGAGAGGAAGGAGCACGGTGGCGATGTGCTCGATCTCGGATCGCTGCTCGATTATGGACAAGCAGTCTCCTAGCCGACGCCACAATGGGGTGAACCGGAAAGACTCATATATTCCTTGAATCTTTTCCAAATCCGTGGTAGGTTGCGGTTCGGGGGATGTCGTTGCCTTAGGTGAAAACATGTAGTCAATAGTCTTCAGGACGCGGAGGAGCTTCGCTTGATCGGAGGCGGGAGAGGAAAACCGGGATGCGACGGAAGACGTGAACACATCGTCTCCTGGCTCGTGGAGTGAATTGGCTAGCTCGTCAAGATCATGGTAGAGGCTCTGTCCAAATTCCTGAGCTTTACCGCGAAGTTCTTGCGCGACAACATCTCGCGCATCTGGGATGAATGAAAGGTGTTGAATGAGGGAGAGCGTATGGTGGAAGGGTTTTGCGCCACAGTCTCCCACAGTCAGTATATTGACGATGGATCTCAGCGCACTGGCAGGGATTTGAGGGGGGTTGACGAGTAAAGTCTTTTCCTCTGTTGCTTCCTGTCGAGGCGATTCCTTTTGGCTCTCTTGTGAGGGATTAACTGTTGACGCGCATTTTCAACAAGATAGATTATCTGCGTATAGACATCAACTTACTTGGGGCAGAGGCATTTGGATCAACTGCTGAAGCACGAGGCTCGGAAGAGGCTTCTTCGGGCGACTGTACCTGTACCTGTGGGGTTGTAGACAGAGCGGGCTCCTCGGGCTTTTGTTGTACTTTGAGGCCCGTGAGTGGGCGCGTTACTGTCTCGAGTAGGCTGACAACCAACTCGAGGACTGACGGTGTCTTCAACAACGATTGTCGGTCGAGCAGGGAGAGGAGAAGAACTATGGGGTATTGGGTCTGTGCGGCTTGTTTCTCTTTACCCTTGCCTTTCTTGGAAGCGTGTTTTCGAAGCCCCACAGCCATCTCTTGTTCCGTCAGGAAGAAGAGGGACGATGACTCATTCGACGAAACGATGTAGGTCAAAGCCTCGAGGCAGCGCTGAGCGATAAGATCAGGGACAACTTCGCTTGGCGAGTGATGCGCAGGAAGAGAGCTCAGGTACTCCGGGCCAGTCTTCTGTTTTCCAGCAGGACGATGGGTTGGTGCGGGGCCTTTAGAACTCCTGATTGTCATCTGCGTAAAGCTTCTGTCGATAGCTGCGAGGTCTCCAGTTCCTTCCTGCAGGATGTTGAGAAGGAAGTTGAACAGCTCAGCGCGAGTTTTAGAGTTCTCGCATAAGTTGACGAGTGCCTTGTACAAGATGTTCTTTCTTGAGATTTGAGGGAAGAAGAGTAACCGCACCAAGACAGCCACACCACTCTTGTCAAGTAGCTGGATCGCATCGCGGGGGACTTGAGGTTTGCGTGTAACGGTCGTGGGAGGAGCACCCTGTGTTCGGGATCCTGCGCCAACCCGGGGAACCTGGCGGGGGAACCTCTGGCGGTACCCGCCCGCTTCGGCAATGATGTGCGACGGGAGGGTCTGAATGAAGCCTTCGTCTTGATCCATTAGAACATCTTGTCGGAGTTGGGGATCAAGGCTAGCGATGAAACTGGCAGGATCCATTTCAACAGCTGCTGGCGCATCACCAGCCGTCGGTGCAGTAGTCCTCTCTTCAGCACGTCGTCGGGCCTGCTCGATTCGCTCTTGGTGTAAAATTTCGGCTCGAATTTCGGGCGGAAGAGCATCAAGGAATTCCGCACTGATCTGGGAGTCGGTAGGGCGCTCCATTCTTGCCGCTTGCTGGTCTCGTATATGCTGATTCACGACTTCTTCCCGCATATCATCCGGAAGCGCCTCGAGGAAAGTCGGGTCAATCCCGGTATCTGTGATGTCGACGGGGCTACCATGAATCATGACAGTCGTGCGTTCCGATCCACTCGCTGGACCTGGTTCCCCAGGTCCTTCTTGGGTGGTCGTCGCATCTGGCGTCTCTGAATCATCTATCGAGTCTTGCTCGTTCGCTGAGTGGGATTCGGCAGTAGCGTCAAGCATTTCAGCGTCCGCTTCTGTTGCGACTGGTACTGCAGACGCGTCGGAACTGCTCTCCGCGTCTACTACTGGAGGAGTGGTTGCCGTAGTCGGAATCTGGCTAGAGGCGGCTTCGGCCGCCTTTTTCGCTGCTTCATCCGCTTGCGCTGCTGCCTCCCTCTGTTGTGCCTCCTCCCTTTCCGCAACATCCTTTGCTTCCTTAGCTATTCTGGCTTTCTCCACAGCGGCGGGAAGCAGCGCAAGTACGACGTGATTCCCCAACTTAGCAAAGCGATCGGGTGCGAATTTGCCATGGAGGACTTTGGCTTCTTCACTCCACCGTTGCATGGTGGGAAGGGGGTCAAAATCCCGGCTTTCCGGTCGGAGTGGCATAGAACGGGGGGACTGATCGATGCGCAGAGAAGCAGATACTCCTCCCCTACGTGGAAGCAGGCCACGATCGAGATTGACAAGGGTTCCTGGAGGCACGTCCAGACGAATGGTATCGGTGGTTCCCCCGGCCCGAGGGTTGACAATGTGTTGGAAGAGTTGAACTGCGCCACCGCCAATGATGTCTTCGATTGCTTGGAGAAGATCCTGATGACCGCCTGTCAAAATGCGTTGTGAGCGACGCCCCACACGACCGATGTCCGGGATGTGACGTCCTGAACTACCAGAAGCTTCTAGGAGCAGCGGATGAGTAGTCGCGTCTGCGGAGGCAACAGTACCCCTGCTACGACCGAGAATGCCCATATCGTCGTCTGTCCTGACGTCAGATCGTCTCTATGTCACTGCGCGCCTTCGGCTTACCTTCGACACGACCTCTACGGGCACGTGTTCCTCCAGAGATGATGAAACCGCCATCGTGAGCCTCAATGAACCCTGGAAGGCTGTCCGAAACAGCTTCGTTGAAGCCCAAGACGTCTCCAATACTGGGGCCGTCGTCCTGCGGCTCGAAGCCCAGCTCACCCTCGAGCCTGTCATATGTGTGAGGGGTGAGCAGGAGCGAAAGAAAACACGACACTCACTCTTCGTCCGACTCCAGATCACCCTCTGCTTCTTCGGTATCGTGGTGATAAATGGGGACTAAATACAATTAGACGATCCGCGGGGCTCACGGAAAGGTCGATCACTCACCCGCAATTTCTTCGTCACCTTCCTCGCCATCGACGTCTGGGGCGCCATCCTCCATGCCAACGCCCTAAATCCCTACTGTGTGAGCGGTCCCATCTGGGGAAAAAGGACATTTTCCATACCTCCCATACACCGTCAACGTCAACATCTGGATCGATTTGGCCATCGGCCTCCGGTGCTCTATTTTCCACATCTTCTTCTAGTAGGTCCTCGTCTTCATCCTCGTCGTGCCAGTCTTCTTCAGAATCCCCCTCATCCTCGTCGGGATCTTCCTGTTCATCTTCATCTTCGTCGGTCGCCGAAGTCCCTTCACTCCCAGTCTCCTCGCCGAAATCCATTTCGACATCTTCGTCTTCGTCGCCGTGGTCACCGTCAATGACATCCTCTGCGGCAAATTGCTCTTCCATGTCCTAAAGGTCAAACGTTAGCACTCGGGAATAGCGTGCATGTTGACGTGCACCAACCCCTCCGAACCTGTCCGTGAGAAGGCGAAATAAGTGTCAATCACCGAACAACGACCCATGACTCACATGCCAAGCGAGGAATTTCGATAGAGGTCTGGGGTCACTTCGCGAGCAGTATCCTGGCCGTCCTCTATGTCATCCTCATCATGTAAGCTCTCCTGGTCCATCTCGTCTTTCGACTCCTCCGAGTTCTTTGTTTTGTCTGACGCGCGGCTCATCTTGATTGCAATCTTGGACCTACATAATGATTGAGCAGCGCCCGTGAAGTATTGTTAAGAAAAACTCACAAGAGCTCAAGAGGTTTCAAGATCGCTGCCACTACTACACGGACGTTAGGATAATTCAGGTCAACCTCTGCCAAAGCGTTAGTCAGAGTCGAAACAAAGTTCTTCTCTAGCATGATCTTTGCGATATGAGTGGGCGTTTCCTCGAGAGGTTTACGAAGCCCCGGGTTGAATCGAACTGTAAGGAGGCGATAGCAAAGATCTGCTAAGGCAAGAAGCCGGCCATAGCGGGCGTCCAGAGATTCCGTCTGCGACGGATCCTTGATGGCGCGACTGACCGCTTCCAGGACTGTTTTGCGCACTGAAACGAGCTCCAGAGAAACGTCTTTAACAGGCTGAGAGGACGAAGTGTCCACACACAGCGCAACGATCAAGGACATGGCCCAGTTGCAGAGTGGGACGTTATTTCGAGCGTCGTTACTGGGATCAGGGTCGATAGTCTGAAAAGTGACGAGGTCTGACAGGACGAAATGCAAAGCAGCCAGACGTGCTTTCGCAGAGTCTTTGGATGGAGTACCAGAGCGTTTGGTGGGATATGAGAGAAATGCCATCTTGCACGCGTCATACGAGAACATTAGCTCCGTGAGGGACTGCATCAAGAACCCACAATAGTAGTGGTCCGGCTTCGGGTCTTGCGCTTCATTTACGCCGGGGGGGTTCTGTTCTGCTTGGGCAGGGTGGCTTACGTTGTCCTCGGCGGGATTTTCAGTAGAGGTGGACTCGGAGATGGGCACGCCTTCCAATTGGCTGGGGCTTGGCTTCACTGACTCAATGAGTTCACCTACGAGGAAATGCAGAAGGGCCTCAAGATATTCGGGCGGGGTCGGTAGGGTGTGGGCCGCGACCTCAGCCTGAGCCACCGTATGACTTTTGGTGTCCTTCCCTTGCTCATCGGGTGGAGGTTGGTCACCTTGACGGTCAGAGTCCCTGGGAATAATTTGGCTGATGTAGGCAAAAGGTCGTTCCAGCTGGGCGAGCGACGTCGTGACTTCGATAAATGCTTTGGGGTCGCGAAGCACCATCGCGTTGCAAGCGCGAACATAGCTGGTTGCGTCCACCGTTCGAGTGCGTGGGAGCGAGAGAAAACGCTGCACCTCCTCACGCATGATAAGCTGTACCACCGCAGGCTCCTCTACGATGTGACGGAGAATGATAGAAATGTATGACTGGCTACCTCCAACCCCTCCTGAGGATGACTTAAGGCTTTGGAAGAGTAGCGAGACTCCATCGCGCTTCACAAATTGCATTGCCAACTCATGGTCCCGCGTCATGAATACGAGAAGACGCAAGGAGGCGAGCAACTCGTCTCGAGGAAGACCAGCCAAAGCAAGTAGGCGCAGGGAGAAGTCAAATAACACGGACCTGGCCTCGGCATATGGTGGACCCGTCAGAATTTCTTGAGGGACAATCGGTTCGCCTTCTTTTGGAAGCGTGATGGAACGAGGATCTTCTGAGAGACTTAATAGAGCCTCCGCTACAAGCATAAGAGCTGCAAGCCACTTGGGGAAGGTTAGTTGCGTTGCTCCTGCGTCAATGTCGATCGAGGGTAGGAGAGTCAAGATAGCCTCCATAAAGGCTTGCTCGTCACCGTTTACGATGGAGGCGAAAGAACCAGGTACTTCATTCAGGACCAGAGCCAGCAAACGGCATCGAACGGCGAGGGGTTGCTCTTGACCATCGGATTTCGAAGTAAACGCCCGAATATCATCGACAAGGAGACGGACTGATGAACGCTGATAGCCATCGGCTCGACCGATGAAGGCATTGTGGATGTCGAATATGAGCTCTGGGTGCTCGTCGACAAGACGGAGCGCCAGACGTCCAACATCCGATTTCAGTGGCTCCCTCATGGCATTTAATTCGCCGCGCCATTCCTCAGCACTCTTCCCAAGTGGCTTGGTATCGGTTTCAACATTCTGCGGGTCTCCGTGACTCGACGTAGCGATCTCGTCCTGTCCCGGCGTTGAAGTTGAGGGAGGTGAACGTACGCCAGCCGTCGCGATATCGCCCGTTGCTTCACCACCTCCCCCCGTTTCCTGTGACTGAGGGGCGGGCAGCTCTGGGTCGTTCTGGAAGCGGAATGGGCTGGCCAATAATAACTCGGCAGCAGCATTGACATTGTTATGAGTTCGTATAAGTGCACGCTCTGCCGCAGAACGCGAGAAGCCCATATCGATCAGCTGTCGAACGCGATTTTCGTCTTGGACCGTAACACGGAAGAGAGAAGGACCCCCCATAGAGAGAGAACTAGCACCTGGAGTAGGGAGTGGTGAAACGTCGGGAGGACTTTCTTCACCTTCCCCGTTAAGAATTTCCAGAACAACCTGCACTACGGACTTGATCAAACTTTGTGGGGAAGAGACTAGCCAAGGCGCTTCCCAGAGCTCTTTGACAAGCGGGAGGACCGCCAGCCTAGTTTTGACCAGAAAGTTATGAGGTTCGAAGTAGTCAAGGTCAGTGTCCTTCTTGTCGCGAGTAAGGAGAAGGATCGTTTGGCTGGATTCAAATATGGGCTTCGATGAGATCAAAGAAAGGAGGAGGTGCAAGGCGACTTTGATTCCGCCAAACGCATGACCTAGAGCTTGGTTGATGGCGTCTGTACGATCCTCGACCTTTGATTTCGAATGCTCGACGATGGTATGCATAAAGCTGTGGCAGATGGTCACAATAGCGTCCAGTCCGCCCTTGCGGTAAAAGGAATCGAAGAGGACGGTATGCAATGTGTTTTGAGCGGTCCTCTCTACATCAGATGTCACTTGTTGGTGAAACGACAGGCGTGAGGCATGACTTACCGTCGACCATCAGGGTGGTTATTAGGCCAAGCAATGAAGTGTAGCAGGAGCTGATCGACAGTGAATCCATGGGGTCCTCTGCTAAAACTTAGCTCCTGTAGGGGATGAAGCAAACTTATTTACCGGACTCCATTGGTTCCAGATGCTTGAGCAACACGTCAGCGACACTAGATGCTGATTCGAGAATCTGTTGCTTTTGCGCTGCATCTGGATTGCGACGAGTTGAAAACAGCTTTACGATGGCTGTCAGAGAAATTAGTACCTCGGAGTAGCTTCGACCGCAGAGAGACGCTCTTACATTGAAAGAATGGAGACAAGGCTCCCGGGATCTGGTTGGAAAGATGTCTGAAAGCCTTGGCGTTCTCTTCTCGTGGATCGCTTTCACGAGGACCTTCTTGGCCGGGAACCTCCGTTGGCGTAACCGTCGCAGAGGAGGTATGTGCACCGTTAGCAGCGACGACAGGCTCACTGGAAGATGGCCTAGGTGATTGCAAGAACGACAGCAGAGTGTTTCCTTCGGGCTCGGCCTCTTTCTCCGGTATCCCAGCTTTCAAGAGAACATTCTCCCAGATGCAAGCTTTATGCAGAACACCAAGGTCAGGCAGAATTTCTGATGCTCCCGTACCCATTAAGGTCTGAAGCAGCCCCCCCGTGGAGCGACCATGGGCATATCCGGCAGTCGCATAAATGTCCGAGAGCAATATCACTCGAACCAATAAAGTGATGAGACTACGGAAGGTTCGATTGGCGTCGGCATGGGATTGACCTGGAACCATTGAATCAGAAAAAATCAAGGAAGTGGAGGGTTCGCAACGAAATACCCGCTGAATCAAGTAGCTCGATAAACTTGGATTTCCTGCTCAGCGAACTCCAAAACGGAGAGGTCTCTTGTAATGATACTTTCACCCAGCTAGTCAGTGCGTTCATAGTTGCGTTGGGGGCTGCGTCGAACATGGTTCGAATGACCTGAACCAACGAGTCTGACGCGACACTCCCGCCGAAATCATACGGTATGCAAGGCAACGCCGTGAGTCGGCCCAGCAACACAAGGCCGTCCGAGTTGGAAATGAAGTCCTTGCAATGAGAGGTGTGCTGAAACAGGCCTTCCAAGAACTTTGAATTACGAGTTCAGCTCACGACGATGTAGGATGGAAAACCTAATCACCCTGCAAATCACGTCGAGGTACGAGACAATGATGTTCTCGTGCGATCTCCCAGTGGCATTTTCGTCGAGGATGTCTTCGGTGAGAGAGATAGTAAGAAGGTCTTGCCTGCCTGTAGGTTCGGAGACAGCTTCGTCGACAGGCACGGTGTCGGACGATCGCATCAGAATGTCGTCATCAGCAGGCGCCTGAATCGCGGACGCTGAGGTCCGCGCGAGCCCATACCAAGACTCCGTGCCCTCAGGGGGTGTAAATGTACTTCCGAGGTCCTCAATCTTGCTCAGGGTGGACTTGATTGCTTCAAACACTGCCGACTTCAACGAAGGATGGTGGCGAATTAGTTCGTCAACAGCCGAACCAATGAGAACAGCATTCTCTTTATCTTGGAGAACGCGCTGATGGCGCTCCGAGGTAAAGATCGAGAACAAGCACGGTATGATAGTTGGGCGCGCAGTGAGCTGGTCTTGGCCAGCTTGGTTAAGACACAGAGCTCCGATTGCATTCGGAATCGCTTGAATAACCTGGAAACAACGTCATGCATATGTAAGCGGGAAGCACGTGCTTCGCTTGCCTCGATGACAGGCTCTAAGCCAGCCTCGACAGCCCTGTAGAAAGCTTCCGGAACGCCAGTCTCCTGGATTACAGTCAGAGACGTTGGCTCGTTGTGCACAAACGTCGCCAGGATGTTGATAGCTGTTTGACCCCTAATTAACAAAGAGCAAACGAGTATAATAAGACAATACCAATTGGGAGTACATTTGGACCAAAGAGACTGCGATGCTCGATAATCTTTTTGAGGGACTTCAGCAACGATGAATCAATAAGGCCACGGAGGCCCTCAGCAGTTCCTGAAGACTGCATCATACGGTGCATAGAGCGCAGGATATGCTTTAGAGCCGCCGCCCGTACGACAGGGAGTTGACCTATAAGACGTTACATTATGCAGTACTCTCGTGAAAGGCGTACTAACCATATGACCTGGGAATATCATTCGGGTATTCTTGCTGACCTAGCGTGCTAATGTCTTCATCCACTTCATACTAAGACCGCTAAGTCAACACAGGCATGCGAGGGCTATAGAGGTAGAACGCAGCTCACCTCGATCCGGTCGACGATGACCTCAACTCCACGATTGTTACAAAACAACTGGAAGGCGTTGCCGAAGCTGTAAAGGACATTGTCCACCAACTGCATGGTTTTCGACACCACCGCAAGGCGCTGCGGCAGACGATTCTCAATGATCTGGATGAGGAGTGGGATAAGACCGGCGCCGACTACCATGTTCCCCCCGGCGGCATGTGACGCAAGGAAGATAACAAAGGACAGAAGAGCTTCTATGAAGGAATGAGGTAGAGTTGACTCTGGAGTGGCGACCTCAGCTACAGTCTTGCGAAGCAACGCCATCAGTGTGCCGTGGTTCACGCCCGCATTCACAGCAGCTAGAACGTCTTGCACCTTGGTGCGGTACCTTGCCATCGCATCCAACGTAGCCACAGCGGCAGTTTGGACCGTAATTGGAACGTCCCTGTCGAGTACCAGCAACTCAGCGACGTGTGGGATTAGGTCAGGTTCGTATAAGAAGAGCGCTGAGGCCGTCTGCGCTTCTGGGTGCGTGTGCACGAAGATGGCGGTAGCTAGGAGGCGGGCGATGATGAGCTTCTCGCGCTGTTCCTCTCTACCGGGGAGGAGGGCTTGAGCCGCGCGAATACGACACATAAGCTCGAACCTCTCATCCTCTGGTACATTGTAAGTATCAATGCAGTCCGCGAGGACATCCATTGCACCCTTCGAGCTAAGCGTCTGAGTGTCGAAATAAAGAGTAACGGCCCCCGCGGCCTGAGAAGGCGCTGTCGAAACAGGAGCTAAAGTACGTTGAGGAGAAGCTTGCAGATTTTCTGGAAGATCAACCTCCATCTCAGTGGTCTGATCCTTGGACCTTTTGGCCTTGCCGGTATTGTAAAACTTGAACTGAACTTCTCGAGCTTCGATGGGAAGCGCTTCAAGTACAGGCCTACCCTGATCTGTAACGAGGTCGACAAGGCTAACATCATACTCGCGCAAATTTGACCAGCGCTTGCCCAGAGATTGGAGACGATAAGTAGAAATGCTCAAGGCGCGTGATACGGCAGGTTGGGCAGAATACTGCTGAGCGGGACGCAACAATAGGTTCAATGCCAGTATAAGGATGTCGAGATCGGATGTAGACAAAAGACTATTGATGCGCTAAAGGGAGGTAAGCATATACTCCTCAACGATAGTGCGATATGAAACGGCTCGCACGTCATAGGAAGCATAAGTCTTTCGGTTGGTGGAGTTCTCCAATAGCAAGCGCTCGAAGCGCAAGATCTCGGAAATGGTCTTCTTGGTCATAGGTGTGAATACATTGACTTGCAGCTTGTCAATATCGTAGTCCTGGATGACCTCTTCCAGGATCGCGTCAAACTTGTTCAGTACCTTGATCCAGGCATTCAGGTCGGATCGCGGCCACTTCCATGAGTCAATTTGGCTCAGAACTTCGTGTAGGTCTTCGTTAGGAGTATTTGTGAGTTTGCTTATGAGCTCTGCCACCTGCGGGAGCTATAGACGCGCACATGAAACTAAGATTAACATAGTCTACAATCGAACGCAAATAGGACTCGCCGGTGGCAACGCCCGTTTGGATCTATGAAGGATCTTCATCGACTACAACCCCAGTTGGGAGTGACAAAACGTAATGTCAGCCCAGGTAATTCGATGGCCGTCAAAATTGAGTGAGATGTGGCCGCGAACAGAGGATGCTCTGGAGATTGGGAATCGCTTCACAAGAGGATGACGCGTAGGTGGGGTTTGACAAATATGGTAGCTTTTTCTCAAAATCACGAGATTGGATCACGTGCTTTATTATGACGGACGCGCGCGTAAGACGACGCGTAGGACGGCTGTGTTCTACTGCACACAGAGAACGCTTTGTATCGCGTTACTCCCACTATATCACAACATGGGAAAGCTTGACGAGGTTTCTGCGAAGGACTCCAAGTCCTCTAAATCGCGAAAGTCGGCGGAAAAGGTGAGCACTCGCCCACACCCAACGTGCAGTTCACGTGAATGTACCTCAAGAAATCGAGGAATACAAGCAAACGCAAGGCTGAGGATCAAGAATCGTCTGATAGTGGGGAGGATGGACAACCCTCTCTGGAGGCTAAACAACGCCCGCCGAAAACAGTGAAGAAAGTACGTCAGTGATTCTTCGTTAAATGTGCACCTTATGACGATCTTCACGTGGTAGCCAAAACCTACCCCAACAGACGACGAGGATAGCGGCGGAGAGTCCGACGATGCCCGAACAAAGCTGCAACAGAATAATGAAGGCGATAGTTATGTGGATCTAGGGAAGAAGAAACGTGTCACCGTTCGAAACTTCAAAGGTTGTTCTCCCGTGTTTCCCGTCTGCGGGCGTGTCGATTTCTTACTTCATTAAAGGGTCAACTCTTATTGATATAAGAGAGTACTATGGGCCTGAGGGTGATGAGAAACCTGGGAAAAAGGGCATTGCACTGTCGGTCGAACAGGTGAGGCAACAATCCCCTCCGTCGTTGCGGCTGTTGAAAGCTACTTTGAACAGTGGAAGAGCCTCATGCAAGCATCAAGCGCCATCGATAGCCTCCTGTAGAGGACATTACTTTACCCTTAGCTTGTTTGAGTATGGTCTCACCACTCAAGTTATGTCAACACTCCGCCTTACTTGTTAAGAAGATTCTATGCTTTCTACATCAATATAACATGATAACTTTAATGCGTCTGGAACCCTGTGAGTCAAGTCAAACCGGCAGCGGCTTTGTGTGCGCCTTCGAACCCAGTCCGATATAAGCCCCTAAACCATGCAGTGAATTTTCGAGCTTGTGCCTGAACGTCCATATACCACTCCAAAACAACAAGCCCACAGTATAATCTTTCATACCTCCTGCAGATCGCTGAAGTGAGGAAAACAGGTAGGTGTTGTTCATGACGCACCACCAAGCACCAAAGTATTCGGCTAATCTTCCGGGTGATAGAAGCCCGCTTCCTCTCATCCCGTCGAAAATGGTTTGTCGCTCATCCTCCCAAACTGCTGTTGTGCAGTATTTGGCCACGACAACGAAGACGCGAACCTAGGTTTCACAGTGAATAACCTAGCGAGGTGTCTACTAACAACTCACCTTTGAATGCGTCGTAGCAAGTGCGTGGTCTAGACTTCTGTTGTGCCCGGGATTACCCCGCCATTGTTAATGGGTTTTGTTGTGAACAGAATGTCGTACCGTGTAAGATCGTTCAGCTTGAAGACCATCAACACCCTTCGAGGCACTTTCCGCAGAATATCAAAGACTGAGAGGAGTAACCCTTCCTTTGTCATAACGGCGCTCCGAAGCGCTTCGACCTCCTGGTCTGTTTGAGGGAGCTGGTCTAACATGCTCGATGCACGTCGAAAAGACGATTTGTTTTCGTTATCTCGATGCAGATCCTCCGGCGCATCGTTCATCGTAGCTCGGCCTACGGGAAACATCGGTCAATGCTCGGAGTATCTTCACATTGCATTCACCAGTTAACGCCGCTTCGAATATAGGGTACTGAGCTATGATAAGCGTCCACCCACGGACTGAACAGAGCGCGAGAAAATACCTGGTCAGGGCCAACATTTCCTACTAGCTCGGCGTATTTTCGTCGATCCGTATTGTTCTCCGGAGTAGCCGGTGCAATTAAAGCCAACCAGAGCTTGCTGTAGTTGATTCGAAGGGACCTGTCTAAGTCAAAGTATAGTCCATGGTCAAGGAGAACGATCTCGAAATTGTAAGGCGATCGAGAGGTGGCGGGGCTTGGCCTTATCAAGAGGTTTCCTTTAGAATGTGGTGAGTATGCGAACTTAAGATCTATGAGAAAGCGAATACCTGGATGTGGGTCCTAATATCCCATGGGTTAGTCGCGATACCAAACATACAGCGTGGAAAGCTCACAGCATGAAACCACCCATCGAGGTATACCATTTGGGAGAAGATTCTCGATAGCTCCAGTGAAACCTTGTTGCGGTCAATGTTGTGCATCGCAAGATACTCGAGATCGTCGACTCTTGCACCCTCGATGAACTCCATTATAAGCACCCTCTTGTCCGCGGATATCACCTCAGGGATATACAAGGAAGTCTTCCTGTTCTTAAAGTTGTTAAATGCCATTCTAGCGTTCCTAGCTTCATTTGTGAAATCGAGCTCCTTGGGAAGATTTTCGCGCATTTCCTCCCCAAGCCATGTAAACTCGAACTCAGGAAACCATCTCTTGATCCAACCTGAAAGCACGCTGCGTCAGTGTAGGAGTTTGGCAGAAGAACAAACCGAGTACCGAGCGTCAGCTCAACCATTTCCATGTCTATCTCGCTAAACTCGAGCAAATGAGGGTGTTGCAGCTACGATGACACAAATCACAATTGAGAAATGTAAAGCGTCGAGAATACGCACCTTGACCGCTACGGTCTTCCCGGATTCTCGATGGTGAGCAATGTGTACCTGAGCCAGACTGGCGACACCGATAGGATCTGGGTTGAAGTAATCAAAAATCTCAGATAATGGGCGGCCCATATCCGACACGAAAAGCGAGTCGACATCCTCATATGGCGTCGGCTCGCACTTGTCCTGCAAAGGGCGCATAGTACTTGTCCATTCCAACGGCAATACGACGCTGCGCTGGAATTGAGAACGAACGCCAAAGCCAAGATTTGATGAACCCACAGAGAAGCCACGTGTTGCCCTAATTTTATGAATACACCTTGTAACGGCTCGTTTCAACATCTTTTTCATTGAACGAGTTGGAGTGTACGCACCTCCGTTGGCCAGTAAAGCTCGAAGCACGCGATTTGCGCTTCGCAGATGGCATTGAGAATATGCCTCGAGCCTCTCTTCGTCGGAAGCATACGTCCTTGCAAATGTACGCTTGTAATCTATCGCCCCGAGTATAGCGGCCCCTACGTGAATCCGTACAAGTATAACCCTCCTGAATACAACACATCACTGAGGAGAGTGTGTCACTCACCGGCAACGCGAGAGCATCTAACGACAGCCAATACCGTATGCCTGACCGGCTGGTGGTTCTCGTAGGCTACGAAGCCAATTCCAGCCCCAAACGCTATTGCAATAGAGTATGCTGCGAGTGAACGCGTGCTGGCACCGACCCCCAGCGGACGTGGATTTCCGGAACGTCGGAACGGCCACCGACTGTGACGCCTGATGAAAGAGTTGGATGGTGGAGTCGTGCGGAGAAAGGGAGCGGTGCGTCTCGCACACAAGCCAACGGACAGCATGAATCCGACCTCGGGCAAGGCGGACTTTTTCGCTAGACCAGAACGCTGGCGATGATGCAATGATGGCCGCAGTGGCGAGTGAGTGTTGACCTCGGATAACCGGCCCGCTATTGAACGGACCGGTGCAAACCACTGCGCTTGCGCGATCACTGGCCAGTGTAAAGTTCAAGGTAAAGTTGTAACTTACAGTTGGTTCGGTGCTACTAGTACATATTTTCTGTAGAAGACGTGTTGAATACAGTGATGTTCTCACACCCCTTTCAATGTTCTTTCTGTACTTTTCACACCGGCTTTTGACCATAGACAACTGAATATGCGCTTCCATTTCTGGTCGCGCTCATCTAAGGGCTCTAATCGCTAAATGATGCCAATGCACGCCACCAACAACTCAAACTGTAATGTGTAACACCCTAAGACCGACACAACTAGAATCCAGCGCAGTATACCGGCGCAACCCCCTGATTCTGGTTCATTCCCGTGATAATGTTTTAGAAAGCCAATAAAAGTAACTTGTATCCATCAAGCACACATGTTTGAGAACTGTTCACATTCTTCCCTTGATCGTGACGGAGGCGTTTCCCAACGCCCAATCCGAAATCAGTACTCCGGCGATCGCCGTCCGAGGGGGAACTCTGAAAGGTGGTGCGTTGACACCGGGTGTGACCGAAGCAGATGCGTCTTGAGGTTGACTATTTGGGTCATGGGCCGCGGCGTCGCCACCGAGCGGGTCGCTGCCAGATAATTTAACATTGATTCTCTCGTCGATTTCTTTCGTGAATTGCTTGTAATCGCTTCTCGTATAGTTGGTGCCCTCTTTGTGCTGAAGAACAGCAAGGACCTCTTCACGGGTATACCATCTCGCATCTAGCGATACAGTGAGCCAGGACAGCTGGCATTGGCAACCTCGTGTGTACCTTCAAGCTCCTTGTCGAGATCTGTTCTTATAGGTTCCGAGGAATCTCCAATCGCATAAAACCCCACCATGAGATTGGCGGGATATGGCTGGCTTGGCATGAGTCCCAGTATAACACTGAACGGAACGAAAGCGAACCCATGGCTGCCCTGAGTGATACTTCACATTCCAGACACGAACGCCGGCCTCTTCCCAGAGCTCACGTTTGACAGCGTCTTCAAATGTCTCACCTGGTTCTATGAAACCTGCCAGAGTGGAATAGAACTTGGGTGGGAATTTTTTCTATAATTATCGAGAGATTAGGAGCAATCTCAATGAGCATAGTAACGACTCACGTTGCGTCCGAGGAGAATTTTGTCCTGTGCCTCGTTCAGAACCGCAACAATGACAACCGCGTCAGTCCTTGGGTGAGTGATGTTATGCAGTCCTTTCCTGGTAATAAACAAGGTTATATTACAGGCGACACAAAAATGAAGGGAACTAAACTGGGTTAGACAAGGTTTCCTGCCAGCATTATCCAACGGCGATAGAAGACTTGTGCATGACAATTTCCATCCTCCCCAAACGGAGTACACGGGCGAACCACAGGAGGCACAAAACTGAGAGTAACAGCAGATGGAGTAATAAGAGAATGAGGAAGTAACGCCGACTACGACGTACCTTGTTCCTGAAATTCCAATCCACCATGGATCGAGCCTCCGCAAACACCCCTGCATCGAAATTACTCAGGTCGCGAGTTGCAGCTCGTGCCTCGGCAAAAGTCAACTTGTATCCATCTGTCCCGGCGGTTGAAGTCTGAACTAAATGATCTAATTTTGTTTGGCTGACTTCGGTGACATCGATTGAGAAAAAGGGTGTGCCAACGAGCACCCTTGCTAGTTCCTCCGGAGGGATAGTTGGACGGTAGTCGTTCGCTTTCGGTTCGCTGACTCCTAGAAAGATAGTTGGTGCGCCTCTGAACCTTGCGGCCTCAAGAATGGGCAAATCGACAGTAGGGATCTCGCCTTCCTGGTATCCCTGCCCAAAGTAAGGTTTTAACCCCAAGAATGGCTCCACTTCAGCGGTGGTCAACAACGCCAAGCGAGCTTCTTTCGCCCTCGAAGCTATCAAAGGTTTTCCATCCTGAAACGCAACCCATCGAGTAGAGGGGGAGTCAATGAGTGCGTTGACGAATGCAGAAGATGTTCGCAGCCATGATAGGCGATTGAGAGGCGATCCGCCCAGGAAATTAACAGGCCTAGCATGAGGTCACGGAGTAATTAGACGATTAGACAAAATACAAGAGATACCAGAATTGGTATGTGGACGCACGCTTCACTCATGAGAAGGTAAAATACAAAGGAAAGACGATGACCTCTATTCACAGTGCTGTGAATAGTTGTAGTACTGCCAGTGTAGTTCGGTTCATCACTGAAGTCATTACTCAGCCAACTTGTGTGTCTCTCCGAGGCTGCCCGATGAGCGGGTCACCCGCCGGTCACGACTCAAAGGGGAGGTCATCGCAGCCGGGCCGTGGGGAACCAGCGACCAGGGCTTTTTTGTTATGGACCAGCTCCACGGTGCCATTTCCGAGCAATGTGCTCTGAAACGTTCCTCCGCGCTTCTAAGACAATGTATACCACGGCCGGTAGCAAAGCATTTGGCACCTAGCCAACCTATCATGCGCTGGAAACTGCATCGCCTTCAATGCATCGCCCAACTGCTGCTTCTACTAGATTGAACGCTCCCCATATGTGATATCTTGGGCCTCCATCTTGACTTTCACCGAAGCAACCTTTCCTTGTGTGACTTGATTTGACTTGTCTAGTGTAGCCGCATATGGTGGACATCTAGACGCTGACGGACGAGACGGGTTCTTCCATTGCACCGCGTACGGATGCATATCCGGGCCTTACCTCACTGCAATCGCCAGATCCCTTGGGAGAATAGTGTCAACGCATCCAATCCGCTCTGAGCCGGTCTGCGGGTTCACTTGCGCATGCGGCGTGCAGAACCCGTGGATACCATGGTTTCAGTTTAGATCTTGTTTCATGCATTGTCGTGTCATAAATATCCAGCCTCATTGCAACTCACCGCTTCGTTCTTTTTTTCATCCGTTAAACTGTTGGATGCATCGGTAAGTAAGAGAAATTCCCTTGACATTTCCTTCTTTGACCTTCCGTCCTTTCAACCTTCCTCTTATGGCAGCGCACGGACAATTCACTTTATTGCTCTCATACGGGTGCCATAAATCTCTGGATCCGTGCGTGACATCTTTCATGAGACACGACCCTTTTGCCTCAATTCCGAAATGTTCTCCTTATAAGCAGACCGAAAGGAAGCCCCGCTGTGCACTGAACATCTTTAATGACCCTGCATGACTTGGTAAAGCGTCTCTTCAACGTGCATCTATCCAAGCACTAGTTGACCTTTCCTGTCCTGCAGATGGCCTTCGAACCCCCGTCACCTTCGCTCAATAAGGAGGCCACCCGAACACCGCGGCGAGGGCGAGAAGCCCAACCACCACATAGTATCCCACCCGCACACGCCATTGCCGAAGCGTGGCTAAAGGAGACGAAAGAGAATCAGGACAAATGGAGGGAGGCAGATGCGAAATTGAAGGACCTTTTCAACCAGCCAAATCGACAATTCGGGAGGAGGGCCAAAATGTAGGCGGCAATACCCCCAGCCATCGCTGCATTATTCCGGGTTTGACACCCTTCACTATCTTATCTTATCTACGCACCCCCGTGTAAAATTCGCGTTCTTGAATCGTAATTGGCTACTTCCGGCCAACCACGTTGCAAGCACCGACACATCTTCACAGTATTTTTTTTTCTTCGACATGTCACAGACAGCTAAAGACCTCACTGCGGGAACAACAGGAGGCATTGCGCAGGTCATACATCTGTTGTAATGGAGGCGTTCTTGTCATTAAAGGCTGTCTCACACTAGGTCTTAGTCGGACAGCCTTTTGACATCGTCAAAGTGGTATGTAACCTACGAACCGGACGCTCCAATGCCTCACCTTAAACACGTAGCGCATGCAAACGTCGGCAAAAGGGACGTACAGTGGCATGCTTGATTGCGCAGGTGGTATTCTAAGGAACGAGGGTCCTCTTGCTTTCTACAAGGTTGGTTCTGAGACAGCTTCACCGCATTATCTCCTGACCGTACGTAAATCAGGGCACTTTGACTCCGTTGCTGGGCATCGGAGCCTGCGTTTCTATCCAATTCGGCGTTCTCGAATATACCAAGCGCTATTTCACTGCACAAAACATCCGAAGTGGGAAAGGGGCTGCGCAAAACGCAGCGCTGAGTACATCACAGCTACTGGTCGCGGGAGCTCTGGCGGGACTAGGCAACGGATTCGTCTCTGGACCGGTAGAACACATACGGATACGTGCGTCACGTCGATGTGCACGCGACTCCATTGCTTAAGCTGTCGAATTCAGGGCTGCAAACTCAGTCGAACACGAATCCCGTCTATCGCGGTCCCTTCGATGCCATAAAGAAGATAGCGGCCAAATATGGAATACGAGGTATTTATAAAGGTCAAAACGTTACTTTTCTCCGAGAGGCAACGGGGTACGGCGTATACTTTTGGACATATGAGAAACTTGTACAGCGTGAGATGGCGCAAAAAGGCATCCGCCGAGAGCAGATAAGCCCGGGTAGCGCGATTCTTTATGGCGCGGCGGCAGGCTACGCTGTGAGTGGTTCTTAGTGCATATGATGTGTACACGTCTAATTGCAGGGCTATGATAGCTCTGGGCTGTGATATATCCTATAGATATGGTTAAATCACGAATGCAAACGGACGGGTTTTCCCCATCAGACGGACAGAAGTACCGTTCTACGCTACACTGCGTACGCACCGTGTGGAAAACCGAGGGCATTAGTGCGTTTACGAGAGGATTAGTGCCCACGTTGATTCGGTGTGGACTACACGACTTGACCCCGTTTTGATGGTGGCTGACGCTCTGTATCACAGGTCTCCATTTGCGAATGGCGCAACTTTCCTAGGATTCGAGATGGCGAATCGCCTGTTGAATTCTTTCTGATTAGTGCCGCCGAGATCGCATGCATTGAGAAGTAGCATGTACACCACGCGAATTCTTAGTCCTTAGTTGACACTCGTGGGGACTTATGACGTGTGCTTCTTGTATATTGATCTGCAGTTTGGCTCGTCCCATAGCACAGCATAACACAGCAACAAGTTTTATTCTAATTTACCTACTTGGCGTGACAAATAATTGTCACGAAATCACATGCATCACACTTAGATCGTAGCGCTAGACCATCACGGTGGGCAAGGCGGCCTGTAGAACAGAAAAATGTCCGAGGCGTTCCATCATAGACCTACGTTGAAACAGGTGTGCTTGATGTACTCGGGCTTGCTATAGCCTTATTTCTGTCCTCGTTCTAGACGAACAAACCTTTTAAGTCTAGGCATGCGACGAAAGCGTCCATAAAAGAACGAGCAAAAGGTGAGCTCTTCTCCATCGCAGGTTTCCCGCTGGGAAATGCCAACGTATAGATCGGGGATGAAATCCCACTCTCGTTCACAGGTCGCGTCTCCCGACGGACTACCAAGATGATTCACGATTCTAGTGCCAACGCCCAATCTAAAGTGAACAGAAGAAATCGCTCAAAGCAAATCCAGCTTCGAAAGCGCCAGTCTCTACTCTCCGCCGTTAGTATCTTTGGTGGTGTTGATGGCGCCCCTCGGATTGTGGCTGTGATTCCTCTGTGCGATGACGTTGATTCGCGCTCTGCTGTGTCGGCACTTTCCACCTCCCTGGGGCTCCCTGACGACACAGGCCGGGAAAGTGTCAGGAAATTCAAGTTCGTCAGCCCTTTTGTTTTTTTGGCTGTCTTCTATCCTCATCTCGCGTCCACAAAGGGTGGAACGATTTAAATCGTCCCTTCAGTTTATTCAGCTAGCCTTTGGGGATTTCTACGCCGCCCTAGATGCCTGTAAAGTAGCTGATTACGTCGTCTTCGTTCTCTCCCCCTCCATGGAAGTTGGTACATGGGGCGAAACGGTACTTAGGACGCTCCAAACTCAAGGACTTCCTGATGTGGTGCCCGTAGTTGCCCCCGGACATCATATAGACCCTAAAGCCCGCTTGGGGATCTTGAAGTCTCTTCTCTCTTTCATACAATACTTCTTCCCGGAACAATCCAGAGTCTTTGATCTCAATACCCTCACAGACCAGTTAAACACCGTCAGAATGCTGTCGGAAGGTAAACCGCGCGATGTCCGCTGGCGACAAGGGCGGTCTTGGCTTCTCGGTGAGTCTGTGGACTGGGCAGATGGAAACCTCGCGGTTACAGGCGTGGTACGAGGCGCTCAATTTTCCCCAAATCGCCTCGTCCATTTACCAAATTACGGCGACTTCCAAGTGCTGAAAGTGCGTTGTTCGGCTTTATATATCTCATTTAGCTGAACCGCCCCTTAGATTACATATCCTTCTCTCGCAGAGGGCGCAGGCACTGATATTGCACTCATGGCCGTAGAGCCCTCTGTTCTCTTGGTCCCGGATCCGGAAGACGCAGACTCTCTTGTTTCTAGTAATGATCCTGACGACATGCAAAACGAGCAAACGTGGCCTACAGAAGAAGAGATGCAAGACGATTCTCCTCGGAACCTCACTGGGGAAATATTACCAGAGGGAGCCCCGGGCACCACCCCGCGCGCCATTCGACGCGTTCCGAGGGGGACGAGTGCATATCAAGCTGCCTGGATTATAGACGAGGATGACGAAGACGGTGAATGCACGGGTGATTCAGACGAAGGTGTGCAAGATGGGAATGCGGAAGAACAGGTTGAGGTCCCCATTCACGTTGAAGACGTGATGGAGATAGAAGCTCACGACAGCAAGGACGTCGCATTCCAAGATCTGGAAGAGGAAGAAGAAAATAGGCAGTCAGTTTAATTACCTTTTCAAAACGTTCTTTTCTCATTCATCAATGTAAAGGCTGGAGAGCTGGCGCGGACGGCAGCGAGAAGAACGGGACGACCGAGAGTTCCCTGACGAGGTTGACACACCGAGAGAACTGCCAGCCAGAGTCAGGTTTCAGCGTTTCCGCGGGATGCAATCATTCCGCACCAGCCCGTGGGATCCCTACGAGCACCTACCGCGAGATTATGCACGAATATTCCAGTTTGAGGATTTCAAGAGAACGGAGCGAGCAGTTCGTAGACGAACCGAAGCCGAAGCCGACACGGTATCGGTCAGTCTATTATTGTACGCAATTCATAGCCGCGAGCTGACATTCCCCGCTGTCCTAGGCCGGAATCAGAGTGACTGTCCATCTCAAAGACGTGCCAAAGGACGCTGCTGAACGAATGGCGGGACGTCCGCTCGTCGCTTTCAGTCTTCTGCAGCACGAACACAAAAAGTCGGTTGTCCATTTCACCATCCAGCGAAATACGGAGTACGAAGATTCGGTCCGCTCAAAAGTTAGTAAACACCCTTTTTTAAAATTATCTCGGTGTCAGTTGTGGTAACGCTTAACTAGGATCCCCTCATACTCTGTGTGGGACCACGACGACTACGAGTCAAGCCTGTATACAGCCAGTACGCTCAAGCCGGTTCCAGGGGCGTCAACAACGTACACAAATTCACACGATACCTACGACATGGGGATACATACGTGGCCACTGTTTACGCGCCAATCCTATTCGGCTATCAACCTTGTGCATTGTTGAGAGAAGCGGCGGACGCGAATGGTGGGTCTCCGTCTTCGTCGTGTTCTATGCATGCTACGAACTCGGTTGATCTGATGTCACTTAAGCTCCGTCTCTCGTCGCGATGGGCTCGCTACTCAGCCCTGATCCGACCCGGATAAATGCAAAGCGTATCATCCTATCCGGGCATCCATTCAAAATCCACAAGAAAACCGCCACAGTCCGGTACATGTTCTTCAACCCGGGTAAGCTCCACCGTATTCAGCTTTAGCCGAGAATTTGAAGGCTGAGTTTGTCGTCTGCATAGAGGATGTGTTGTACTACAAGCCCATTCAATTGCACACCAAATATGGGCGCATTGGTCATATCCGTGAATCCCTCGGAACGCACGGGTACTTAAAAGCGCACTTCGACGCGCCCATAACGCAGATGGACACGATATGCATGTCGTTATACAAGCGGGTCTACCCAAAATGGAGCGAGTTATTTGTCGAGGAGACAGGTAACTCCCGGATCTCGGACGTAATGGAGGAATAAAATGAAAATGCTCAGAGACCCTGTACTAGTACTGTACTAGTATAACTGTCCCGTGTCTTGTATTGGAGCGCGTTGTCTTGTTTTTTGAAACTGATCAACGCGGGTGCCCCCTCGTGATGCTAGCACCGAACCACGTGGTCTCGGAGTTCTCGGAGTCTCATCTGAATTTATCACAATGGAAAGACCTTACAAGGTCGTTAGCGTATTGGGGCCGCACGACGCCCAAGTCCTACGATCGATAGCCATCTTGATAACCTATCCCCCGTGACGTCGACTGTTATGGTAGTATCTCAAGTCTTCGTATAGAATCATTGTCATGACCGAATTTCCCAGCCGTACGGTATATCATACTGTGGATGATGTTGGGAGCTCCATATTAATCAAATATATATTTGGCTGACGTGACAAGAACCCAAAAGCCCGAGTCCCGCCCAAGGCGATATGGCACTGGCAGGTGTTGTCGCCCATACCCCATTGGAGTTTATCGCGCATGCACCCACCAGAAGCTACGTATTACGGGCGAGAACAACCTCGTCACTTGGTTCTCAAAGATGTCACCTCCATCGCCTGGACGCGCGGCCATACCAAGCGTTTATCGAGCTTTGCACATCCGCGAGCCACGTCCATAGTTCTTCGAGGGCGCCGTCCAAAGCCCCCCGGTTACTCCACGCGACAATCGGGCTGTTCAGCTGCTCGTGCGGCTCCAAATGCAAAACGTCCTTAACACTTGTGAGCCCGACCAGCGCGCCGAAGTCTTCCACGAGGATAACGCGTGGGCTAGAGGAGAGCGACCGGTGAGAAACGTCGTCGTTGTCTGTGGGAAGAGGATACGGGTGAACACATACCCCATGCGTTTAAATACTTGCATTACAACCTCGAGGGGCATTTTGGAGGAGACCGTGAGAGGCGTCTGATCCGCGTGTGTATTGAGAGAAAAACGAGTGACGGATCGCAACGGTAGTGACGAACCTGGTTCACCCACGGCCAGAGCTTCAGAATGCCGGGGGTGGCAACGGCATAGCGCACGTTTGACTCCATGTCCTCGTCGCTACAGATCGCAGACCACCTTGCATCGGGCTGCTCTGCTGGGTCTGGGCTGAAGGTGCAGAGAGTATCCGGTTGTAAGTCCAGGAGTTGTTTTGCTCGGTCTGGGACCACCAATCAGATAGCTGTCATGGAGCGGAAATGTATCGATATTCACCGATAGCACTGCGTAACTCTTGGGACCTCACGTATCCCTCCAGTGTCCGAGTCTCATCGTCCACGACAATCGGGAATCCCTTGACTTTAGAAGCGTCCACGTATCTTTCTACCCTTCTTCGTGAGTCAATCGAGGAGAATATGGCGATCCTACTCACCGACATCCGTTAGTGTCATACCTGTGGCCCGAAGGGTGTAGATATCTCTCCGCATAACCCGTGATACTGCAGCATTCAGTTAGCCGTGCCGATTGCACGAGTAGAAGTAGGTACCAACCAGGTGCATCGTAGACGTGGTCATCTTTCTCTAAGAAAGGGTATCCATTGAAACGAATGGCTTCCTCCGCAATTCCCCTTACACCAAGGACGTCTCCCACGGCCTTGGTCACCAAGAGTACGATCTGTAGACATACAATCAGATGACCAACCTCCAACTTTCAGAACAGAAGCAAACCATAGTTGGTAGGATGTATGTCAAGGCGCCAGTGAGCTCGAACATGATGACCACAACGGTGATAGTGATCCGCATAACGCCACTGCGCGACTAGCTCCGTCAATAAACTAGACAGGAAAAAGGGATACGACCCACCTCAGAGCAGCAGCTGCGCCGAGAAACGCATAAGTCCCAGGGGTTATGCATGGGACGTCGGGCTGGCAAACGGCGAAGATACCGGACGTGGGGTGTGCCCTTCCAATCCCCAAAACTTGGACATGTCTCTTTCGCAAAAAAAAGGGTACGACAAACCTGTACAGTGCCTTCACAACAACACCTACCATGCGTCCAAAGGTTGCTCCGATAGCCATCGAGGGTACGAAAATGCCAGCAGGGACCTTGCATCCGTATGACACGATGACGAGCAAAATCCGAATACACGTCGCCAGCAGAAGCGAGTTCACCATGCGCCATTGTGCGGACGTTCTATAGGTGAGTGTCGATGAGCGAACATACCCGAGTGAGTAGGACGTTCTGAGCTCACTGGCAGAGATTCTCGAAGTCACCTCCGTCCTCGCACTCGCGGAAGAGGATGGACATGCTCTCCGTCATGTCGATTCGTAAAAACCGATTGAAGTACCCGATCATTGCGGTTATAGTGGCCAGAGTAACTGCCTCCGCAACTCCGTGCTTCCCAAGATGTTTCCTGCGGAACGAGGCGACTTGCATGTTGAACTTGATCACAAAGGCACCATATAGTCCCTGAGAGTTCGTTCAGCTTCGGAATAGAGGGAAAAAAGGGAACCCGTGGCAGTACCCCGAAGATACCGAGAATAACGAAGAACATAATCTCGAAAAAATGCCAATCTCGGCTATAAGTGACCTGGAACAGAACCAGCTTTCCGGTCCTGAAAGGGTTCATGGCCTGATGGAGAAGAGTATCAGCTCGTAGATTTTGCACTTTGTCCCGACACAGACCGATAGTGTCACAGTTGCTACGAGGGCACAGAGGAAGCTCCTCCACATAGTCTTGATATTGAATGACGGGCTCATTTCCTACAGCTGGACATCAGATACAACGTATCTCACATTAAACCCATAGGATGAGCTCCTTACTTCTATTGAGAACATGACTCCACCAATAGGCGAGCCGAAAGCAACGGCAACGCCTGCTGCGCTAGCCGCCGTCAAAATCTCTCTCATTTTACCTCCGCACGTCAGCTCCATGGGTCGGTCAATTTGAGACGGGTTCGACTGGGCTCACTCTGACTGCGAGAAAATCGGCTAAATTGGCTGGCAACGAGGTTTCCGATGGTGCAAGCGACGTGCACGGATGGGCCCTCTTTGCCTACGGAGAGTCCAGAGGCTATCACAAGGGGCTGTTTCGTTTCAGCATCGAGCCAAGCAAGCGGGGAGAACCGCTCACCAGCGTCAAACTCTTGATGAGGAACGTCCAGAAGCCAAGGAAGCCCTGCATAACGAAGCCAGACAATATGCATTTAATCTCAGAGATACCGGAACCGGCGGCGTATTTTGCCAAAGACCGGACGAGGTGGGAGGCGACGAAGGAGAAAGTAGTCTTTTTTTGTGTGTGTCGGCAATCAGCATGTTCGCGGTGAGAAGTGGGTGTAGCGCACCGCAAAAAGCACGTATATGAACCACCGCGCTACTGTCACCGTGCTCCACAAATGCCAGGCGTCGCATGCGCCGTCCTCGTCGACTTCCAGTTCCCAGCAGCAGAACTGTTGGTTCAGCCACCAGCCGTCCGAGCAGTAGCCCATCTTCATGTCTGAGAGCCATTCGGTGACTATGGAGATGATCGCGGCGTTCATTCCGATGCCAGCACCTGCACATGATATCATCGCTTGCACCTGGCCCATAGTCAACACAGAAGATGGACCCACCGACGATGCTAACAACAAACCACGACTGCAACGCGACGACCACCTTGCGAACCTGTGATATCAACCATTGTAGGGTGATTCGGCCGTTGGACGTTCTACTTGACGCGTACACGTCCCTGGCTTCGCGTAGCCGTCTGCTCCGCTCCAAAATGGAATCTTCAATCCAATCTGACAGCGGCTGGGTGAATTCCGAGGTAACCCGAGAAAGATAGGACTGATCGCACCGATGGTGTCTGACGACATACAGTACCGGCCAGATTGCCAGGCCCACTCCATCCCGCCCCACCGCGTCACGTGGTGTATGATACGCGACCCTGACACCGCGTTCAAACCAAGGTTCAAACGTTCAAAGTTCTGAGTCAAGTTGGGTCGAAAATGAGCCTCATGTTTTCACGCAGGGGGTACATGAACAATTGAACTCGCTCGTCTATTCCCATGAGCGAGAAAGGTAGCTGAATCCACATTTTTGAAATCTAGAATAAGAGATAGTGTACAAGACCTTATACAGCATAGCAATGACTCGGCGACTCGGCGTCATTGGTGGTATAGAACTTTCCTCTCTTCCTACATATTAAATGTTCAAAATGCGGCAGTCGAGTCAACCTCGATCGTGGGTACGATGGAGGCAATGAACTTGAGGAACACTACGAGGTAGAAATCCACGCGCATGCCCTCGACCTCCTCTTCCTCTCCCGCAGGCGCAGGTTTGTCGTCCTTACCTGACCCGCTTCCGCGTTTGAAGAGCCACTTTTTCTTGCTGTCCTTTGACCCTCCTTTGCGCTGAGACTTCTGCTCTTCCACAACGCCGGCGTTCATGCGCTCGATGAGCTTCCGCATCACGCTCGCGTGCTTGCATGGATGCACAGACGCGGCTTGAAGAGAGGTAGAATGGGGGAACGCCTCTATCGTAACAGTTTTGAAGGCGTGCTCTGCTGTTACATCCTGGAATATCTGTTCTGGCACTAGTGGGGTTCCGTTCTGCGTAGTGCCATGGTGTCACTTGGGTGACTTTCCATATTGATACATCCACTTGCCTCGTCATAACCCAAGAGCCAAATCCTTGGAGTTTGGTAGTACTTATCATAGGTGATCATGACATCGTACGTTCGCACTGAGAGTAGGTTCGCGTTCGTAGCCTCTTCTTCCTTCCTGGAAGAAAATCAGACACAATAGGATACACTGGAACGTGGGGACAAACGTGGCATCTGAGGGCTTCCTAGGTGGAGGGGCCTTCGAAGGTGCAGCAGCAACGTCGTCGCCGTCCTCAAGATCTTCTTCCATATCAGGGATATCATCAAGGTCTGGCGTTTCGGAGAGGGAGAGATTAGCAGCAGCCGCTGAGAACCCGTCGTCCTCATGGGGGCCATCCAAGTCTGGAATATCATCGATGACTCTTGGATTCGCATCAGACTCGTTGTTCGCCCGACGACCAGCATGGGTCTCCACCCACTCGTCTGCCTCGTTTCCGGCAGCGGCGCTATCCCCAAATGAGAGTAATCTCTCAGCATCTTCATCGGCATCTGTGTAGGCGAGCGAGGTCGCACGACGGAGGCAGGGAACCCCGCGCGTGACCATGTACTGCTTGTTTGCGGGAAGGTATTCGCGGGCTTTGGAAGCGTCCCCTGCTTCCCTGACGCATTTAGGAAGATCAACGATGGCACAGCCACGTCAAGGTGGATGTCTCACCAGGACCATACAGGGAATTTATACGCCAGGAAATCACCGGCAGCAACGAATTCCTCTAGCACGAGCCAAACGAGTTACGAATAAGGATGTCGCACGAGAAATGACATATGAAGGATGTACCGGGAGTTATCCTTCCATGCTCTCTAAACTTGCTCTCCTTCAGAACCTGCAGGGCTGAGATTAATCTGGCCAATAGATCAAGAGGTGGGACTATTATCGCACAGGACTGAGGTAGTCTCTGACGGCCCAATATTGTTGCTACACGAAGAAAAAAGACGTGAGGGATTAGGATAATATGTGAGAAGAAGAAGCCTGACCTGAATCGCGTGCATTGGTGGAGGAAATAATGAACGGTGGACAGGTCGACTTTGGGTAGGGCTACGGGTAGGACGCTGCCTCGTTGCAATCGATTTCGGTTTCAGAGGCACACGCCTACACGTGCTGTCACGTGCGAACTCTAGATCTCCAGTAGAACATCTGCATCTACACCGGCTGCTCTATGTAGCTCGCTCACAACTACTTGAGCTAACTCTCGAGCTTGGACTCGCTTTTATTTCTCTTCTTTTTCGGCTTCTCCACCTTCCGCCTTTCCCCAGCAGTAACTTCATCACTCACTGACGCCTTCTCTGCGCTAGCCTTTTTATCTTTGCTTTTCTTTTTCTTCTTCGCGCCCTCTTTCACTTCCTCAGCACCCGTGGCTACCGGCTCCACCTGGCCTGTTTCTTCATCAGCGACGTCGCTTTGTTTTGACGGAGAACCATCGTCTCTTTTCTCCTTGTGCTTTCGCTTCTTCTTGGCCTTGTTCTCATCTTGGGGTTTGTCATTCAAATGGAAGGAAGTCGCCTCCAACTGCGTATCTGTTTGTTCGACAACATCGTTCTGGTTGAACCCGTCACCATCGCCTTCCTTCCTTTTCCGTTTCTTGGATTTTTTCTCGTCTCTGGCTTTTTCAGGGGCCAATTTCTTGGACGAGGTCTGGGTCTCAGACTTGAAGTTCTCCTTGCTCTTTTTGCCCTTTCTGTGCCTCTCAGTAGATCTGTTCACTACTGATGACGGTTCTTGGGGTAGTTCCGACACGACGCCAGTCTTCTTTTCATCTGCCGCTACCTCTACCCTTTTATCCTCTTCGGGGGCGTCGTGCCTTTTTTTCTTTTTAGATTTTGGTTGCGCCGCGTTTGACGTGTCCGCCTGCGCAAACTCGAATAAGTAGTCGTAGTAGTTTGATGCACATTACTGTAACACGCACCTCAACTAGAACCTCAGAGTCTCGCTTTTTGCCTACTTCGCGCTCTGTTTTAGCTGCATTCACTAAAGAGTCAGCTGCTGACGAGTCGACGGGTGACATTCGAGGAGTCGATCCCAAAGGAGTGCTGTTGGCTCCTGATACATAATTGGGGACGTATTGGCGGCGGGACCAGCTCCGCTGGTTATTTTGTGATTGATGATACTTACCAGGTATCTTGGTAGTTTCTAGTTGGGTATTTTTATGATTTCCGTTGCTCGGTCGAGAGTCTTGTCCCTTCATAATAATTGGCAAAATGAGAGAAGAATAGAGCGCGTGAACACACCTTCTTTGGGCCTTTGTACAGGGACTTTTGGTATTTTTCGGCTTCAGTGATACAAGATGTGTGGCCCTTCCATTGTGAAGGGTCCGCAAACGTTGCATTACAATCGATGCATGTAAAGGAGGTCTGACATTGTTCGTAATGACGATCCAGCTTCGGCTTTTTAATAACATCGATGCAAGCTGCGTGGAAAACAGAAGAATCTCAACGTTCGACCAGCAACGCTGTATGCGGAGAGCTAACCGTCGCATCTTGATAGCAAGGCTGATCAGTAAGTGAGGGACGCGCAATGTACGACCGCAATAGACCCACTGGAATGACACCATAAGGCTGATCGTGCGCACGGTTATCGGAAGTGCAAGTGCAAAAAAATTGTGTTCCCGGAACGCCGGAGATACCGGACCGAGAAATACACTACGATAGTGGGACGCTCGGGTCGGAGAGCGACCACCGAGGGCACCGTTTCGGAATCAGACTAGACGAGACGAGTGTGCCGAACAGCGCGACCGGTTGTCATCATGCGCGTTTCCTACGCAGCTTAATAATTATCCCGGGGCCCTTTTCTGACCAATAAACTTGCTTGGATATCGTCAGTTCGCTTGTTTCCCCCTCCACCACTACTCGTACCACCACCTCCATGAACTCTCTAGCTTCCTCCTTCAGGGCTTCTGCGCGTCGCGCTCCTCTGGCCTCTGCTCGTATTCCCAAGGCGTCTTTCCGTTCGTCTTACCGAAAATACTCGACAGAGGCGCCTCCCCCAAAGTCCTCCAACACCGCTCTCTACGCGAGCATCGGTCTCGCCCTCGTGGGAGGCCTTGGCTACTACGCATATTCTTCCTCAGACACTGCTGTTACGACTGCAAAGTCTGGCGTACAGGCCACCAAGGCTGCCCTCAAGTTTACTCCAACAAAGGCGGACTACCAAAAGGTGACTCGGTAAACGCCCTGGCTTGTCATCCCGCGGAACGCTGACCCCAGCCTCAGGTGTACAATAAAATTGCCCAAAAGATTGACGACGCCGGGGACTATGATGGTATCGTGTGTTATATCTTTGTTTGGGACGTCGTGTCTTAATGTCGTTCCCTTCTTAGATGGCTCCTTTGGACCTGTTCTTCTCCGTCTGGCGTGGCATGGTGCTGGCACCTTTGACAAGGAATCGAAGACTGGTGGCAGGTATGGACCTACCCACCATTTCTATAGTGTTGCCTCTGATTTTCGAAAACAGCAACTATGCTACCATGCGCTTCGAGTCTGAAGCCTCTCACGGTGCCAACAATGGTCTCCATATCGCTCGTGGCATTATGGAGGAGATAAAGAAGGAGTTCGAGTGGATAAGCTACGGCGATCTCTGGACTCTCGGTGGTGTCGCTGCCGTCCAGGTCTGTCTGTGATCTCGCATTTGCACAGTATCTGAGGTAGCTCATCTCTAGGCAGGAAATGGGTGGCCCCAAGATCCCGTGGCGCCCTGGTCGCATCGATGGCTTCGCCAAGGATGCAACCCCAGACGGTCGTCTCCCTGACGCAAGCCTGGCACAGGACCATCTTCGCTCCGTAAGTGCCATCTTATCTTTCCCCCTAACGAATCGTGCCGACGCCGTTCCCCCAGATTTTCTACCGTATGGGGTATGACCTCTCGATTTGCTCGAGCCCGTGAGCCACCTGACCTTTAATTCAACAGATTCAACGACCAGGAAATCGTCGCCCTCTCCGGTGCTCATGCCCTCGGCCGCTGCCACACGGATCGTTCTGGTTTCGAAGGGCCATGGACCTTCTCCCCCACCACGGTCACTAATGACTACTACAAGTTGCTCCTCAACGAGAAGTGGGTCTGGAAAAAGTGGAACGGCCCGAAGCAACTTGCCGACAAGAAGACTGGAACTTTGATGATGCTCCCGTACGTCGCGTCCCGCATGCGCGGTTAATCCCTGTTTCGCGGTCTCACCGCCATTGATCCGCATAGAACGGACTATTCGCTCGTTCAGGACAAAGCATTCAAGAAGTGGGTCCAGGCCTACGCCGCTGACGAGGCGCTTTTCTTCAAGGAGTAAGTCCCCTTGTGCAATCTCTGCGTCATCATGGTCTGTTAGTAAACATGTTGTGCTTAGCTTCTCCGCGGTCATCGTTAAACTCTTCGAGCTTGGAGTCCCCGAAGCCCAGTGGGCTACTTCTGAGCCGTGGACCTTTGCGTCTTCCAATGAACACGAGTCTAAATAGGCGGGCGCCAGCCAATTAGGGCCCCGACCTGGATCTAGAGTCTAGACGCGCAAGTGGCCGTAGCAAACGCTATGATAGATTCAACAAACTTAACAAACTCCTTCCTATATTACCTTAAACTTTGTCTGATCGAACCTGCGATACAACTTGTCGTAGGCAAGGTTCACTCATACTTAGAGCTGTCGCTGTAATGCCCTGACCTGAATCTAGAGCATAGACGCGCAAGTGACCGTAGCACACGATACATAGGTTTAACAAATTCCTTCCTATCATCTATATTACCTTAAACTTTGTCTGGTCGAAACCGGCAATACAACTTGTTGTAGGCGGGGTTCACTCACACTTAGAGCTGTCATTGTAGTGCTGTCGTTGCCATATAATGCCAGACCTAGACTCCGAGTCGTCCATCTCACTGACATGGAACGGTTCGCCTGTTTCTATGCGATCAAAAAGTCATGACTAGGAAAGTGCGATCATACAACAAGTATTGTTAACCTTCGTACCTGCGAACCATAAAGGAGTACACTGTGATCCAATAGCGATCCAAAAATGCTGTCTATGACAGGCTCTAGATCTACGACGTCGTCTATCTAACCAAAAAAACCAAAAGCGAGTGGTGGGTGGGCGGGGGAAAGAAATAAAGAAATAACTGAAGCATAAAGAACCGGGGTAAGTGTCCAAAAAAAGGCACACCGATAGGGCAAGTCGCGTCCTTCAAAACTAATCAATCAACCCTGCGCAGTAGCCGCCGTACCGCAAACGGATACTAATCAAGACAAGGGAAGCGTCGACGATGGCGATGGCGGACCAGTCACCGCGGGACGCCTGAGGCGGGAGCTAGGGTCGGGCCTGGGGTGCGCAATAGCAGCGAGGTCCGACTCGCTCCTCGAGCGCTGCATCTCTGCCTCCTCGTAGCTCGGCAGGCCCTGCAGCGTCTCGAGCGGCGTCACGCCGCCGCCGAGGAACCCGCGCGACGAGATGCCGTAGTCCGGCACCTCCGTGAACGCGCGGTGTAGTAACGAGTGCGACGTCACGGGGACGGCGCGTGGCAGCGAGGACAAGTGCTGACGAGACGGCTGGTGCTGCAGTGGCTGGTGCTGTGGGGATTGCGGGTGTGTGTGCGGGTGGTGGTGCGGGTGGTGCGGGTGCGGATGCGGGTGTGCGTGGGGGTGGTTCCGCGTCGGGATCGCGAAGGAGGACGACAGAGACGTTAGCGGCTTCATCGTGGCGTGAAAGACACCATGCAGGTTGCGGCTCGCAGAGTTACTCTCGTGCACGAACGTCGACGCGCCGAGGTCTACGCCGTTGCCCCCCGACGACCGACGCGAGCGCGGCTCGCGGTCCGGGCTGGGCGAGTGTGCGCGCGATGGCGCGCGACTGGCCCTGCTGCTTCCGGGCCGGCTCGAGGGCGACTCGACGACGGGTGGGGGGGCGTTTTGGGAGAGCGACAGGAGCAGTTCCGAGTTGACATACTCGAGCTCCGGGTCGCCGGAGCTGAGAGAAGACGAGACGTAGTACGCCTCGAGGGGCGTGTGGGTTCCGGACGTGGGGCTGCTGAGTCGCCCGTCGTGGTCTGCCTCGTGCTGCACCGGACTGATGCCGTGTTGCAGCCATGGGTTGGTGACACGCAGGGCGGCTTGATCCGACAGATACACGTTCGCGACGCGATCGCGGATGTGTGATGGGTAGCTGGGGAGCACAGTGTCCGGGTCTTGCTCCTCAGATACTTCGGGCCCACCAAGAAGTAGTTGTCGTGTAGCGGCCGTTGCGGATGTCGCCTCGTCAAAAAGACGACCGTCAAGTATGTGGAGCGGTAAAGAGCAGCGCAACTCTGACGTGTGCCCATCAAGATTTCTGATCAGGATGTTCCAGCGTATACGATGTGACGCTATGATGGGTTCCAAAGGATGTGTTGGCGTTGTGAAAGCTGGAAGGGAAATTTCGAGTTTAGTTGCGATTTCCCCTTCTGATAATTCAAAATCGACTGCCACTGGACTAGAGTGGGTCTCGCTCCCAGTCTCTGTTCGAGGAAGGACCGAATGCGTCGACGTGGATGGGCCAGCTTCAGGAGAGTGATGAGGAAGAGACCCGCCAGAGGCACCTGAATTAGACGTAAGAGTAAAATGTGTCGCGTGTCCAGGGGATGGAGATGACCGCTGAAGGTGATCTACGCTTTGCAGTGGCGTAGACGTACCCGGGGTAGTCGGACCAGAATGTGCGCGAGAGCGAGTGCGCGGAGAAAGGTCTTGGTCATGGTCTTGGTCTTGGTGCACTACGCACACTGCTTGGCCGTTATGGAACTCGTGCCTCACTTCGATCAGCGCCTTCGTTGATTCTTGCTGGCTCGTACGAGTGAACGTCTTGATAGTTTCATTGAGCGTGGTGACCGCACTCAAGATCCGGACACCCTTGGCCAGAGGCGAGAACTTTACAACGGCGGTGAGGTTGTCGCCCGCAGCCCACGCTTTATGTGGGATCATGATGGAGTACATGAGCTTCTCAGGCCATGTATTTTCAATCTCGAGCGACTGTTGATATTCGAACGCTTCTGGCCCAAAGGATCGCAGCAGCGTGATCACTCGCTGTGTATGCAGATTATGTGCAAAGCCGGGACGCGTGGCGATAGCACGTAGCTTGTACCCGACAGAAGCACCACCGTATGCGTCCGTATAGAGGGTGGATGGTAGAGAGCCGCCAACATGGAGCTGGAACGGGAACAAGTGGCGACCGGCCTTCAAGGTATGACTGTGCTTCTTTTCTCCTTCGAGAAAGGACCACTCGTGATTGCATAAGGTATACGTCATCGCAGAGTTACTGAAACTGACGCTGTTGTAGAAAAACCTCGGTCAGAACGTGTAAGGCGCGTAAAGCATCATGCATCAAGGGACTGACGGCTCATTTGCGAGTGGAGGCAGCTTGGTTTTCCCGCGAAATTGGAGAATGATTTGCTTGACAGGAGTAGATTCCGCCAGGTGAAGTACGACATGTCCTGAGAGGAGGGCAGGGGAGACTTCAGCTCCTGTACCTCTAAGAATAAGAGTATCCGAGTCTACGATGATTTCGATACTAGGATGCTTGGGCGCTGGGTCTTGGCGGTCATGACGGGGGGGCGTGACGCTTTGAAGGGCATGGTGTAGCGCCGATGCAAGGAGATCGACCTCTATGCCCGTGCGAATAGGGTCTGGCAGTGGCTCATGCGAGTGACTCTCGTTGGAAGTCATGAGCGAGTTCAAGAGCAGGACAAGAGGCAGGGTCTCTTGCCCTGATCATTATATCCAATCAGGTGCCATGGGATGCACCAATCAACAGCTATAGACCACAACAGCGAATCGGGGTAACTCCTTCCTTTGATTACCTTTGATGTCCATTCATTCTCAACACGAGTCACAGTCGGGCCTAGAGCATACTGGGAACCCCATTCTCATTCGCTCGGGGAGCTACGCCGGAGCTCTCGGATTTTCTCAAAGCTCAACCGACGACCCTGTCTCAGTACGAAAACATCTCAATTGACGGTCAGGGAATAGCAAAGAATGAGGCTTATAAATATCGACATCGCATTCTGTCATGGAAGCAGTACGATTGTGCAGATGTTCTCATGCCTTATAAAGGGCATCAAGGAATGCAGAGATAACAACCCCTACCATCTGCGGCCCGATTGCACTTGAGTTCCCAAGTCCTACATGACAAAAACTTGGTCAGACTTGTCAAGGACGGAGGAATGGAAGCGAAGGGGCTCTGGTGGTTTCCCCACGTTTGGCCATTGGTAGGGAGAAAATAAAGTAGTGATCACAGGCCGGGTCACGGCGCGGGAAGTCGGGCGGGGAGTCGGAAGGACATCGACGCGTTGTCGCACTTACCATACAGAGAGACCATCGTCCCTTTTCCGGCCGGGCTTCCTTTCGCTTCCCAGACGGCATCCTTTAAGTCCCGAATAAAGATCTCGACCGTAGATACTGTAAGCCGCTGCCATCTCGTGTCAGATTCTGTTGCATTTCCCGACATAGGGGGGCGTACTGTGCAGGCGATGTGAAGACCTGGTGGATTTTGCACGGCGTTAAGGTGCCACCCCTTCTTTGACATTTTGTCCCCCACTTCCAGAATGTCTAGGTCTGGCACGCGAGAGCCGAACGCTACGACGGAGGCCGGCGGCTTTCCCAGAACATACAACTCAGGAAAGGAGTTTTGAATGGCCTGTTCGATTATCTTTGCAGTCCCGACGATGGCCCGACATGACGCGACGTATCCTCTTAGAGAAGTCGTGTGAGATTTCGACAAGCGTGACGCCGAACCACATACTCTTCGCCTATGTAGTGCATCGCTGCCCAGGTTCCCGCGATCAAAGCTCCTGAACTGCAAGGTACATCAGACGCATGTTAATGTGAACAGTGTCCGTTTCCTACCGAGAGCCAGCTAACCCAGGGCTAGCATAAACACCGCCTTACGGGTGATATCAGGATACGTCGGAACAATAACTTGGATAAGCACATACCTGACCACTCAGCGTTTACGTAGTACTGGTACTGTCGTAGATCGCTGGAGCGATACATGATAACAGATGACCCCTGTAGTACATTGGGACAGTTGTCTCAACCTGTGCATATGCAGCGCCTGGGGGATACGTACCTTGGGGGCGAATCCATACTATGCAAAACTGTCAATCAGCTACTCTTGGTTCTGGAGTAAAGAACAAACTTTGTGGGTATCGCAACTGATTGCCGTAACGCCTTCCACTCTAAAATCGAATGGCTCAGACGAAAACCCGGCCTTCTCCAGGAAAGGCATAATGAAGCTTCCGAGACAGCAGTCCACATGGAGGCCAATGTTGTATCTCTTGGCAAGCCTTCCAAGACCGGCGATATCGTCCTGACAGCCATCTGGGAAGTTGATAGCGGAGCCCACGACCTGGAAATGTTATGGTGAGCTTGAGCGGCCACGGAAAAATAGTGCGTGTAAGACCATGATAGTATTTGAGTTTCTGAAGAGGATGTCAATGGCGAGCAAACGAGAACGAAGGACACTGACATCGCTCGATAGACCCGCTTCATATCTACTTGCCGCGTCTCGGGGTCTACGGGAATCGAATGGAGTTTGACACCGAAATATGCAGCCCCTTTGTCAAACGCAGCATGAGCCGACGCAGGGACGATCCTGTGGGGGGTGGACCTAGTTAGCACATAATAGACAAAGAGAAAGCGAATGAGAACGTGCATTTCCGGCTCCGAAATTCCTTTCACAGCGCGTGCCCAGTCACGGTGCGTCTTAACAGACATGAGAATGGACTCGGTGCCGCCGGACGTCGTCGCACCTGCCCCAGCGGGGTTGTTGTACATTCGCAGGCACATGGCTACAATTTCTGCTTCCATCTTCCTGACTGCGGGGAAGACATCCGGATGCAGTGGATTGGAGACGCAATACCGCTGAAATGCAGCAACGAGGACTTTTTCCACGTCATCGCCACCATCTGTAGATTTCAGGTCCTGTTCAACACGAGTAGTTCAGGAGATAGTGAAATTATGCGCACGGTACACTGCGCCAGATAGTTTTCCGTCCCTGTAATTTGTATGTGACGGTGCCTCTTGGTCCATCTGCTCCATCGCATCGAGTATCCATTCCAAGGTACAGCCCTGCTTTGGAAGCTCAAGATGGCGTACCACATCCTTACCCTGCGGTAGGAGTTGCCGGTCTATGAGGGCCCTCGCAGCATCGATTTCTGTCTCCACTTTCTTGCGCACAGACGGTAACGAAATAACGAGCTGAAGGGTTCTCTAAAGCAACGGCGAGTCTTGACTTGAGCTAAAGGAAGAGGAGCAAAGGTACGTACCTGTGCAATAAATAGGTATAGGTCCTTGATCGATCGAATGAATCCCCTTGCTCGAACATGTTGTAAAAGTTTCAACGCGCGTCTTGCGAAGAAATATACCAGCAAGCAGTTTTTTGCGGTATCCAAGGTCAGATTTTGATGAACCGCGTCAGCCACGTCTATGATGCGTGGAACCGAAAGAACGGACATTGACGTCTCGGTGCAAGGTGCTGGGGGGATCCAAGAGGCAACGAGATAGCCGACATCGACAAACTTGAACTGGACGGAGGCGGAGCGGAGGACAACCGCCGGGTCCGGAGGTCAAGTCCGGCCCGGGATACTTGCCGTCACTTTGAACCAACATGCGGATGGTACAGTTCTCAAATTGTGACGCGCTTTTCATCCTGACAGGATATTATAGTTATCGCAGGAGGAGGAGATCGATGATGGCAAGGAAGTAACTTGGGGTACCATGTTTTACACTGTGATGACCTCGTGTTGATTCCTCACCTCACAGAGGATCAGCAACGCATCAACACATTCTCGAAGCTTAACACTCGCGTCCGCTCTTTGGCCGAAAAGATGAATAATTTGAAGGTTAGTAGCGACAATCTGGGAGCTTCTAGGCCTGTCTTCATATTTCAATCATTCAGCAAGAAAAGGAAGCTTTCGACGATCTCGCGATGGAACTCGAACTTGCCGACGAAGACCAGCCCGTACTGTATGATCGTCTTCACGATGTTGCTGCATGTTATCTGATTTATAAATAGCTACAAGGTTGGCGAGGCCTTCCTTCACCTGCCACATCACCGCGCGATGAAACGCCTGGAAAGAGACCAGGCTCAGGTTGACGAGGAGATCGCAAAACTAACCGGGGTCGTTGATCAGTGTGAGCAAGACATGAAGGCGCTCAAAGTTGAGCTGTATGCAAGGTTTGGTAGCGCGATCAACCTCGATGAATGAATGGCCTTCTACTACCGCCGCAGCTTGTAGCCTCCCTTGAGTATGCGCAGCACCCCATGGGTGTCTTCGTTATCTCCCTACCTGATACATCGCATCAGGTCTCCTGACGGCGATCATACTTCTCTCACGTTTTAGTCATTCGCCGCCCTGCATTCTGCCATTAATGTTTTCGCAAAAGCGGTCACGGTTTAATTCAATCAACGACGGGACCGAAACAGTTCTAGGGTCCTAACTTTGAAGCTGCTTTGTTTTTTTCCCAGAGCACTTTCCATCGTCTTGGCCTTCGGAGGGAAGGTCTTATCCTCACCACCTTTGCGCACTTGGCCCTGGGCGTGTGGTACGTCACGATTGTCACTGGAATGCAATATTCTGGCTTCTTTTTCCCTTGCGCAAGTTGAATGACACGCCATGCGGCAAAACGATAAGGCTATGCCGTACTCTTTGCGCGATGGCATACCTGTGGCGCAACGTACAATCACCCTCCCTGCACGCAGGAACGTGCCTCTGACGTTTAAGTAGCGAACGCTTTAGAAGACTCTCACGAGGCCGTTCTAATATGCGACACAAGTGCGCCTTTGGCGAGGTTTTGACACAACCTTGAAACCCCTGTCTCGCCTTAGAGAGTGAAGCTGTTCCGATGATACGGCTTACAGGGTGTGTGAGAGAGCGGGGAGGAATGAGCCCGCCCTTCTAAGACTCCGGCCCACAGAGACCGGATGACGTTTCCCCTGGAATTACCTCAAAGTGGTATAAATGTGTTGAATACTCCGTGCTCAAGCAGAGGTCGCCGTAAACCTGAACCCAAGCTGAGACGTGGCCTCCGATCAGAATGGGGGTAAGAATGTACCATCGGTGGGCCTGCTGTACAAGTTTGAACACCAGACTTGAGCCGAAGCATTGCCCTGGGTTGGACCACCCTTGCCTGGCCTTGTCTTCAGGTAGGTAAATGCATACACGAGTCTTGACTTAACGTCAGATGTCCGAATACAGTGGACATCACGCATGGCCGCAAGCGAATTTGTTCTATGATCACCGTGTTGCCGGTATATGGCCGACTTTTAATTGCCACAAATTGTGTGGGAAGGTTGGCGGAAGAACGATTGAGTTGCGCGATGAACGTAACCCCGGTTCTCCTGATCCGTTTGGAATAGCTCGCGCTCGCGTCATTAGATTGACACACTATTCCGATAACTTTCAAAGTTTGCTCAGGCTGAAGAGTTTAAGTATAAAAATTTAGGGTTTCACAGAAACGATTTTCTTGACGTATGTTTACCTAGCTGCCACGTACATGACGGTGGAGTGGAATGTCCGATATCAGGACTGGGAAGCGCAAAGCAAGCAGTACAGTGGGGCGCAAGGTGGTATTACTATTGGGTTAAATTACTCCCTTGCTGACATGCCTGGGACACTGCCTGTCAATACACTGGGGAGAGGCTGGTTGCCCACGCTAGATAGGAGGGCGATAGAGCCGACAATAATCAAAATGAGCGCGACTACGGTCCCGGCGATCAAGACGAATGGTCTGGTCGGTAATAAGAGAATAGAACAGTCAGCGGCTAGTCGAGACTGAGTTGTGGATACGCACCCGCTCACGTCCTTGCGTTCACACTTGCTGCCCGCCCAATACTCCGTCCGACCTTTATCTTTCGAGGCTGCGCACGCGCAGACGAAGCATGTACGACCGGCCTTGTTGGCCCGCACGCACGCGCCATGCCCCGAGCACGAGTCCGTCGAGTTGGAACAAACTTCCTCCGAAGCGAAGCACAGCGTGTCCGAGCCGACGGGGGGAAGCGGTTGCGGCGGGAGGGGAGACTGATCCTGACGCTTCTGCACGACCGCCTGGACCCCCGGGTAGGTGAAGAGCACCAGATTGAGGTGTGGCTTGTTCACTGCGCTGCGCAGCGCAGCATTGAGCGATGCTGCGGCGGTCGTGTACTGCTCGCTGTCCCGTCCGTATGCATCCGCGATGCTGCGGAGCCCAGTGACACGAAACGCGCCGAAGCGGTCCCACGAAAGGTGATCGGCCTCGAGAAACTCCACAATGGCAGAGAGTTCCGAGACGAATTTCTCTGTTGGAGGAGAAACGTTCATTATGTCCAGGAGCGGGGAGAAGGTGACCGTTGGACCATTTGAGCCATCAAATACATGGGAGAACGCAAGGGGTGCACGGTATAGGCTTGTCTGGATGATCTCAGAGAGTGTTGAAGTAGGATCCTCAGGCCAGAGTCCGAGTGGAGTCTTCAAGTCTTCAATTGGGACCGCGTCTAGGAGGCACAAGCGTTAGACCATTACTTTGCAGTTTTCGTGAGCTTACACTCTGCATCGGCATCGTCAACACCGATCAAGAGGCTGCTGCTAGGTCCCTGTCCTACGAACGGCCGGTCGATATCACCAGTGGTAAGAGGCCCATTCTCTTGTAGAGGTGCAAGTCGGTCAAGGTGTAGATGTTTGGCAACCGTGGCACTGGCGACGTGACGTGGCAGGCGTCCCCAGACACTGATAGGTGGGTGGAAGTAAAGTTGGGCAGATTGGGTGAGTTCGAACAAGGCGAGGAGTATGAGTGTGGCTCGCATTGAGATGGTGTCCGTGACTGTCTGACGCGAACTTACGCAGTAAGCGGCTGCGCTCTCTAGGCGGCCCGACACAACCACATGTGCATATTCTGGTCCACTACACAGCATATTCATACGAGAAATAACATTTAACCCTGGCGGCCGAGACCCTCACTAACACCCATAACTACAGCCTTGTTTATTTTTGACAACATAGCCCCCATGGCCTCGCCAAAAACCTGTGAGAAATCGGGTTACCCCGAGAGAGCCGGATTCTTCCACCCGCTCTAGCGTTTTGAATACGATCGCGTGCCTCGCGGACGGACGGGCGAGCGTCATTCGATGCAACGTCGCTCGGTAGCCTCGGCATCTGCGACCTTCGCACGAGCGTCTGATCGCAGGACAAGCCAGGGTAGCCGTCGGAGGAAAACACCGATGTCGACGAAGGTCGCGCTACCGTCGAACGCGTTTCCCATCGTAAGCGATCGCCCTGGTGATCGGGTTCCCAGGGTCTTCCGCAGAGTGCTGCGGTTTCGACTCGTAGCGACGACCTCTAGATGAGAGAATTTTACGCTCGCACCGGGAGCAGTGCCAAGGCAAGACGATGGCCCGTGCGTGGGAACTTGACTGAGTCATGGCGGAGTTTGAATGGGCGGCCTTTCCTGACGAGACATGATCTATAAAAGCCTTCTTCACCCCCCCTCATCACCCCCGGACGTCGCCGTCGTGGTGCCCGTCGTATTCAACATCGTTCTTTTGATTGAAAATGTCTAATAAAATAGTGGTGAGCCAGTCAATGCCTTTGTACTTGATTAGTACAAAGGATGACATTGCTTCGTCATTGAGCCTGGCATCTACCGCCGCGTCATCGACGATGTGATTGTATCGATTAAAAAGGACTTTGACGAGTACGGCGTTGGTGAGGACGTCTTGGCAGAGCTTCAAAGAGTATGTTGTCTTCCATTCTACTCACGTCGAGTCCTCCTTAGCGCATGTCTCATATCCATTTATTTATCTCCAGAAATGGGAGGCTAAGGTGATAGCGTCCCACGTCGCCGAATTCGATCCACCGCCTGCACAAGCGCCACCCCAATATCCTCCGCATCCCATGCACGTAATGCCGCAGCATTATTCACCAGCCCATCATGCATTCGTACCCCAACCGCCCCCAGCACCAGGGAGCCTCATCAAAAAGGAACCTCTCGACAGCCGATACATCTTGAGCGGTCAATTCGTTCCGCCACAAATTCAGCCACAAATTCCTCCTTTGCGGCCTCCACCAAATTCACTTTTGACCTTCCCGGCAGGCCCCAGTCGTCCTCCAGCCCCAACGGCTACTCCCGTAGCAGCACCGGCGCCAGCCGTCCCGCCAGCGAAAGCGCCACAGCCTTCGCAGTCTCAGCCACAACCGCAGCCGCAGCCTCCGCGGATCCCTCAAGTCGATGGACCGTCGTCGTCGAGTTCCGACTCATCATCGCCATCGCCGCAACAGTATGCGCCGCACTCTTCGCATCCATCCCTCCCGCAGCCTTCCCAAGGCTCTGCCGGCGGCGCAGATGACGAAGCGATCAATAGTGATCTAGATGATTCGGACTCGGAAGGCGAGGAGGACCCGGAGGAAGGTCCGGGTGTAAGTGATATTGTCTTCTGCACCTACGACAAGGTATGTCATTTTGGCGTTTGCATAGTGGGGGAGGGCATTGATCCTCATTACCCTGGATGCAGGTTGCTAGAGTTAAGAACAAGTGGAAGTGCATACTCAAGGACGGCATGATACACATCAACGGCAAAGACTACCTTTTCGCAAAGTGTACAGGGTTAGTCGTGCCTCCTTAACCACAAAGAGGACATGTCTCTAACGCCTCGACAGCGAATTTGAGTGGTAATGATATCCTCGTCACGCTCACTGCTTTATGCGCGTCTCGTTTTCTAGTTACTCGTTCGATCTCTTTTGCGTTTTCCTCCCTCTGTGCGCGTTGCCATATACGTTGAACTATTACTCATCATATTTACCACGAGCAAAGCATCACATATTTAGTAACTCCATGTCGACCTTCCGTCTGGCACTTATGTCCTCGCTCTGTGACTGTTGTCCACGGGTTTAGGGGTAGTAGTAGTTGCATGTAAGACTGTGAACATACAGCTCTTTTGTGCCCCCTTTAAATATGGGGTTCCTAAGTAAGCTACGACGGACCAATGATACAGGCAGATTGAAGGTGTACATGTGAGGAACGGCTGCAAGTATATAATTATGGTTGGAGATGCAGACGACCTAAGGGTGTCACGAACACAGCGCGGCATCCTACGAGAGGTGAGCCGCACAAAACAACTGTTTCCTAGACAGGCCGTGAGCCGAGGCTCTGCACGAATAGGTCGTCCAAGGGGTCCCGTCTGTATGGATGGAACCGCTTGAGCTTAGAGAGGGGCGCGAGACCCACGTCCAGTGGGCCGTCGTGCTCCTGAATACCCTCGAGAGAGACGGCTTCGAATTTGGTTTCCCCATCGTTGGGGAGCTGTCCGCTAAGTGGTTCCGGTGAGAAGAAGGGTGTCCGGACGGAAACGGGACGCGGTGCGGGTGAGTCGCTCTCTGAGGAGGATTGTGACTGAGACGATGTGGAAAACTGACTGGGAGCATGCGAAAGCGCGGGAGAAACAGTACGATAGTGATATAACGACGATGGCGACGCTTGGGATGTGGAGCCATATACGTAGACTTGAGAATGTGCGGGAGAATTGTGAAATGACGAATCCACGTTTTGAGAGGCGACGAGCATTGGATAGGGGTATGGTGATTGGCAGGTATTGTCTGAGGGTGACACTGGAACGGTCGGCCAGTTGTATCCAAGTGGTACATGCGGCTGCATTTGTGGTGCAGGCGGTATATGGAAACCCTCAGGAGCTTGTGGAGAGGGTGTATATGAATCTCCATAGATGCGTGCGTATGCATCGTGTTGCGCAGGTGGAGCCGGGTTTGGGGGTAAACCAGGATAGTCAGGGGACTGGGCGTTGAAGAGATCTTGAGGGTATGGACTTGGTGGTGGTAACCCTTGGTTCTGTTGGGATGTAGACTGTTGCGCTGAAACTTGTAGAGTAGGACGATTTTGGGCCGAGCTGGGGTCAGCAACAGGGGCAACTTGGCTGCCCATCTTTCCGCTAGAACTGACCTGAGCCGAGAGATCTGGTGTTCCCTCTGGTGCATGGGTCGAGGTGTTGGCTCGGGAGGATCTCGTCTTTGTTCTGCGCGAGCTCTTAAAAAGACCGTCGGGAACGACGAGATCTTTCAAAACAGGGATATCGTCGACAGTGCCAAGGCTATCGACGGTGGCTTGAGTAAAGTATGCGGCTGTGACGGTAAGACGAGGGTTAAGAAAGGAGGCGCAAAGAAGAGACGTACTTAGATGCCATTTGCGTTTGCTACCCTCGTTCTCGCTTAGATATACGGAATAGGTCTGCTTCACAAATGGGTCCCAATCTCGTGCGGGCTGGGTGTCACTTCGGAGTAGATTAAACCACGATTGGGACCCGGGAACGAGTACGAGTAACCGACCTAGCTCTCTCACCGTTCTTACTCTTCGGAGGTTCCCATTTCTCGTAATAAAATAGGAATTCCTGGGAAGGAATGGTGAGTGATGTTCCTGTGGCAGATGGTGACAGCGGACCGGGAGACACGTACGTCTCGTACACGAGAAGCGGACCAGTGGCGACCCTCGGTAAAGCGTTCGATGCCGATGCCAGTGATGGCATGAGGACCTCTGTCTTCCCATGCGTAACAATAACCGGAGGATAGGGCTTCGCGCTCTTTGGCATCGAGGCGTCTGGTGATCATCGGCAGCAGACCGAGATAGACTGCATAGAATATCTTGTGTACGTCGGCGGTGCTTCTGATGCGAACATTTGTACAGGAGGGAACCTGCATCGGTGGAGAGTGTATCGTGGCGGGACGAGGGAAAGGAAAGGAACACGCTCACCGACGAGGGAATATAAATAAAGCCAGTTGTGCACAATTTGAATCGAATCCGTGAAAGTGGTTCAAGCCCCGCCAATGCGCTATCCGTTATGGGCTTGCGGAGCCATTTCATCGGCGTTTGCCTCCTCTCCCTCGTCTCTCTCCGTCGCACTCTTCCGCTCCTTGCTATTCACTTTCTCTCTCATCCGCGACCAGCCGTCGTCGTTGGCATCGACACTTCCTCCGCGGTAGTCTGTTTCCAAGATACGCTTTACCTTGACATGCCCACCTATCAAGTCGTTAAACCGCCCCTTGGCACATGGGTGGCCGGCTTCGAGAGCCGAGACCAGGTCAGATGTTATGAGACCCATCTACTTCCGAGCCTCGGCGCACTCATATGACGCCCCACCATCACCCCACGGACCTTCTTCCAGAGTTTTCCACCCCAGTTGTTCACGAGACCCGGCCGCTTCATCGGTTCCCCAGTGCTTATGTCACGTCATTCTATTCGAATCTCCCACAGGCTTTCCCCTTTAATTCGACCCGGGTACATGGCCCGAGTCTAAACTTTCTTCGTTGTCCAGTCCAGCCCCCTCCACTCCACAGGGCGCGCTCTCTCTCGTCTGTTTCCCCGCAGTCGTTCCGACCACTCAACGCTCCCACCTCATGCTTTGCCCACTTGTCTTGTCTTCTTCCCTTCAGCTCAACGTCTCCCCATTAATGTTACTCCACATCTAGCCATCGCATAGGGGTTATGGTTATACTTAGTCGTTTCTGTCTCTCTGCACCTTGGTTCTTCCTAATCGGGCACCTCGCACGGCACTTTCCAAGTCCAGCCCGGCGATGATACTTGATCTCCCTCTGACGGTCCTTCTCGGGGCCCCCTGTCCCGTTTCTACCACGGCCATCGCATCGCTCAATCCCGCGCTCCCCCGGATTATTCCCTCACCAACCGATCCCCGGAGTACTTCCTTCACGACCAAAGGCAGTACTTCACCCGACCAACTCTCGGTGGTGTTAAGGCTCTGTGAAACTGAGCGACATTTCACCCAGTGGCAAAAGATGGGCATTGTCCTCAAATGTTCACCCTGATCTTGATCTTGATCTTGCGAATGCAAGGGAAGCATGAGGCGAGTGTGCCGTTGCTCAGCAAAAGAGGTCCCGGCCTAGCTCCACTTCTCTCGACGATTGGGGGTTTCATGTATTTCGGATCCGCTATTGCAACAAACTCTACAACATGCACAAAACGGGTCCTCCTCCTCGTCTTCCTGCACATCTTCGCACTGTTCCGTACGATCGAGGCGGCTTGCTCGTGTTTAGGTGCCGTTGGCAACCAAGATCGTCGTTCCAGAGTCCCTCACCACCGTCCTCCCCCCCCCTCCCACCCTCCTTAACTCCGAATGGATACAGTGCACTATCGACCTACAGGACCCATCCTAAAGCAACTGATAAGGATCTTTGGACGTCGCCGATCCGTCCTCACTTATGAAATTGTCGTGTGATGCATCATGGGTGTGTAGGTAGGTGAGCAACCCCCTCGATCTTAATACAGTACGACAGACACTCGCTGGCCTCCTTTTTTTCCACACGATGATTTGATGGGATTTGCTAACAAAGTTCCGTCAATGCCCCTGGAAGCTCAATCACTTGCTTCGTACTTGGAAGCTGTTGTTGGTTTCCTCGGCCCTACCCGTGGATACCTTGCCAATGGACGGACGTGTGCCACCGAAAAAATTATGTGGACGTGGAGTGAACGTGGAGTGAAGGGTCACTATACAGTATATGGAATCGCACTGTAGCATATGGGCTATGAGGCTCCCTTGTATTATTATTGTCTCTTTCCGTAGACGTCTGGTCTTCGATAAATGGATTCATTTTTTACATCCGTTTTCATAGCGATGGGCACCTTGATAATTTTTTTTTTTTTGGAAAGTGGGGGAAGCGAAGGATGAAGATAACTGGTTATCTGAGACATAATCGAAAAAAGTAAGTTTTATGCCTGTTTATTATTACAGTATCAGGGTATCATTTATTTTTATTTTTTATATGCAAAAAAGGGATATAGTAAGTCTCGCGATGGGAGTTCCCGAAACCCCGCTTATTTCGTCGAGGTGCCCATCGTTCTGAAAACGGCCGTAATAATTTTTTTGTTACTGTAAACGCAAGCGATCACTCTGTACCGCATGCCAGCAGCCTAGCCCAGCCCAGCCCAGCCCCAAATTATATTGTCTATTCTATTTTGGCGGGTCGCTTGTACCATACGAGTCATTTTTGCAAAGTGGCTGCATCTTACGGGATGCCCTTAAGAGTAATAAGTGATGAATCAATTGTGTCCCCTTGGGAGCTCCGTTAAAGAAGCGCACCGCGGTGCGTGCTTCGGTGCTGATGCTGTGGTTGCGGCCCTGACAATGAGCGGGTTCAGTTGGCCCCAAACCTTAAGGAGAATCGGCGGTCGAGGAGGTGGCCGCCCACTGCTGCGAAGCCAGGTCCCGGATACGATGTACCTCACTCCAATAACCCCTGCATTTGTTACCTGTAATGGGAAAAAAAGGGGTGGCCGGTGTGGTGCTCATGGAAGCAAAAAGGCTTTTCTTTTGTCTTCTATTTGCTATTTGCTCCTTTGAGCGAGCGTTAGTTGCCGTACACGGTTAGTTGGGCAGGTACGGGGCCTAAGGAACGTAAGTTAAGAGCCACCCAAATTCATCATACAGTATCAAAGGTTCCCCCACCTGCCAC
>WNGR01000227.1_pt1 | contig 58409 bp, 79 predicted proteins | sample 5407581 | NCBI WGS metagenome assembly WNGR01 (sample SAMN13153383, study PRJNA577476) | soil metagenome | isolation source: 80 cm soil or saprolite under Garry oak tree replicate 2 | place: USA:California | collected 2016-06-15 | reverse complement strand
CAATGCGGCGAGTAGTCATCAAAGTATAATATACAGAAACATTCTGGAGGAATTACACCAGAGGTCAAGTCGTCGCGAACTCGCAGCAGGGCTTCGAGCTCTTTGGGGCTGAGATGTTCTCTGGCCCAGATGTGGTTGTCGGGGGTGGGTGTTGCGTCAAAGGGCATTGGAGTTACTCCTCAGTTAGAACCAAATACGCCTGGAGAACAACAACGCAAGTCCAACAATGTCGGAGAGTAAATCCGGGTCAGTGTCGGGATGCCGCTGTAGCCAGTTGTTGCGGTAGATTTTTGTTGCACGGATGTTGTAGGGAAGGTGCTTAAGCTGGCCGATCTCGTCAACAAACATATCGAGATGCTTGTTGTCCCAGAGCACAGAGACATGCTCGAAATGGGTGTTGGGGAAGTGCGGACCGACAACAGCTGAAATCTCGGCGAAGGTGGGTTCCGGAGAGAGTCGAGCAATAAATCGGTCCTCACGTCCGCTTGGATGAATTGCGACGTATTCCACAGCGGAGAGCAGACTATGGTTAGGTGGAGCGGCAGTATAGCGCGGCTTGTTGCGGGTCATTGGAGTATGTTCCTTTAAGTGAAGTCCTCAAGGTTCGCGAGAATGAGTGTGTGGCGGGTTCGGGTCTCTGCGACGTAGCGGAGATTTAGTTCCTGGCGCATGGGCCTGTCATCACCGGCGGACAGGGCTTTCCTGGCCCACTTCGAGGGGACTCTCCACGGATCGAGATGGACAACAATATCACTCTCGAGACCTTTGAACTTGTGAATGGTGGAGAGGGTAACTCGGCCGGAGGCACGAGAAAATAACTCGTCGAGGGCTTTGCGAAGAGCGCCGGAATTGGGCGTCCCGGAGTCAAGTACTGCGAGTAAGCTGTCTCGGCGATCCTCAATCCCGGCGATCTTTTCCTGCTTGTCATTCGCAGCCGCGATTTCGATCTGGTCCTCACTCCACTGGACGATCAGCTTGCGGCACTCCGCGGCAGGGATGCTGTCGAGCGGGATGATCTTTTTCGCCAGCGTAACTAGGCCCTTGCCGATCTCCCTTCCAAGCATGACCGCTCCGACACCTTGGCGAATTAGCTTCATGGCGATCGCCATGAGAGGGGCATTGTTGCGGCAGAGAATAGTCACTGACTGCTTTGGCTCGGCGGCAATGAGAGCCCAGGTCCAGTGGTCGTGGTTGAAGCTCCAGTCCCAGATCTCGCCTTCTGCGTTGGACGGGGCGGCGGTGAAACCGGGGGCGTGAGGCTGTTGACGAGCGACAACCACGCGAGGACAGCGAAAGGTCACGGACAGGCGTAGGTCCAGCCACTCTGGACGTAGCTTTCTCATCGAGAGCATACTGCTGCTGTCCGCCCCTCTCCAGGCGTAGATGCCCTGCTTGTCATCTCCGGCAACGATCAACCTGTCGATGAGGGTTCGCTTGATTTGGAGGTGGTTGATTGGAGAGAGGTCCTGCGCCTCGTCCACGAACACTCGAGGGAAGCGGGGGAAGTTGCCGTTGAACAGTGCGCTCATGTAAATCTGGTCGTCGTAGGAGATGAGGCCGGTGAAGCTTTCAGCGATGCATGCACAGAGGACCGCACGGGCGAGCGGTAACAGGGGCTCGGCGTCGGTTACGAGTAACGAGTCGGCGATATCACCCCACGACTCTGGTGTGTCCGCAACTAGGCCCTTGTGAGGGTAGGTGTTGGGAACTAGGCCGAGATGTTGGGCGTGGCTGACGATCGAGCGAACGTCGCTCCATTGCTCTTTGGTCAGGGCGAATCCCTCGGACTTTGCGACAGCAGTTAGGAGGCGGCCGACTTTGCGTTCGTCCACGATGAGGGTTTGGCGACAGGCCCTCCCCCAGGCTCTGTGGCCGAGGCCATTGAGCGTGAGCACTGTGAAGTGGGGCGGGAACCGCTTTTCGAGTTCAGCCTTGTTCTTCACTCCGAAGGCCAGGGCAAGTGACGGTCCTGGTGGCATGGCCCACGCAGCGAGCTCGAGTGCGGTGGTTTTGGCGCATCCGGCGTCGGCACTGATCATGAGGGAGAGCGGCGAGTTAATGGCTGCCTCGATGATGACGGTTTGCTCTGGGGTGGGAATTATGTCAGCACGGTCCATCAAGGCTACTCTCGCTAGTGGTGGGGCTCGTCACATCTGGTACTCTCAAAGGCATCGGCTGCTCACGGCTGTCGGTGCCCTCTTATCTATTGGCTCGTGGGTTTGTCGTTCGAGGTCGTCGGTACACTCTCTGTTCTTGACTGAGGGCTCACTAGCAGTGGTACACTCCGAGATGTCGGCTGGCTCTCATCCATCGGTACTCTCAACATATTCGGCTCTGGGACATCGGCACACTCCGGACGCCTGGCTGTGCCTTTGGGCTCTCTCGCAACGGTACACTCAAACAACATGGCTATTCGTTCGCCTTTCACGGTACGCTCGTATGACTCGACTAAAAAGTGCGCTTCACGTCGGCGGTACTCTCATCGTCGCTGGCTAGAAAGGGTCTTGGCCCTTGCTCAGAAATCTCGGCACTCTCGCCGTCATTGGCTGGAGAGCGAAACGCTCAACAATCCCGGTACTCTCGTAGGCCTCGGCTCGCTCATAAATGATGGTACTCTCGACGGCCTTGGCTCACCAAGGTTGGTACTCTCGCATACTCTGGCTCTCATTCGCATCCGGCTTCCGCTCACCGAACATGGCACACTCGTCAGTCCTGGCTCGCTCTGTTTGTACGGTACTCTCAATATCTGCGGCTGGCTCGAGGCTCTCGGGACACTCTCATATTTCGGATTTGCTCGACAGTTGCGGTACGCTCACACCGTTCGGCTCCGATGTCACGGTACGCTCGATATCATTGGCTTGCGCTAGGCAAGAGTGGTACACTCAAGATTCGTGGCTCTGGCTCGGCAAGTGTGGCACTCTCAAGATTTCCGGCTTGGCTCATTGATCTCGGTACACTCCTTTTTCTCGGCTGGAGGCCTTCGGCTCTGATTTGTCGGAACACTCATCTATCTCGGCTCGACCCACCCGGTACGCTCGATTCTTTCGGCTCCGCCGCCTAGGTGCTCTCATAATCCTCGGCTCTAGTTACGCGGTGCTCTCACCGTTCTCGGCTCAGCGATTTCGGAACTCTCTCATCTTTCGGCTCAACTCTTATGGTACTCTCTTCGGGAGTAGCTGCTCATTATTTGCGGTACACTCAAGATCATCGGCTCGCTCATTAATTTCGGCGCACTCTCACCCTACGACTACGTCAATGGTCTGGGCCAGTTGGGTGGAGCAAGATAGTGGGTGTGGAGTCCGGTTCCGGTTGCCACCGCAGCACCCTCGCTAAAGATGTACGGCATTTCTGGGGGGCGCTGATAATGGATCTCGTACATGACGTGATGGAGGTGGGCGAGAAAGAGCTTGACTGCATAACGCTCGGAGCGGAGATGAATTCTCGCGGGAGGGAGTTTGCCCTGCTCGTACCATTTCCGTGCCTCGGTGTCGGCACCGAATTTCTTCTCGGCGAGCGCTGCTTGGGCCTGCGGAGCAAACAGTCCCTGCTCGTTGCGGCGAATTTCCAACTCCTTTCGAGCCTTGTAGATGGCTCCGTAGATGTCGTTCTCGTTGGACGAGACCTTGACGAAGCTCTCGCCAATCAACCAACAGAGGCGCTTGAGTGCCCCGTTCCAGGGGCGTTTGGTTTTGGGTTTCCACTTGAGTGTTGGGTCCAGTCCGGCGAAACGCCAGATATGGCCAGCGGTGGGGGCCTTGGTGATGTCGATGTGAGCGAGGAGGCCAGCGGTGATAATCGGGCCAATTCCGCAGATACTTCTCGCCCACTCTCCTACAGGGTGGGCAGCGGAATATGCGTCCAGGGCCCTGGCCACTTGGCTCTCCAGGGTCTCGCGTTGGAGCATCAACCAACGCATGGTATCGTGTGGCTCGGCACCTGCTGCAAGGGTTCGTTCCTGGTGTGCGGCGCGAATGCGATCTCGCTGCATTGCATAGTAGCTATCGACCAGAAATCTCGCTTCGCCTGGAGATAGGGTCCTTGCGGCGTTGCGGAGATCACGGGTAAGACGTGCGACGGGATCGAGCTCCAATCCGAGAGGTGCGTCTTTTGGGGGAAGGGACATGGAAACTACTCCGAGGTAATGCTCATGTGAATGATGGGAGCACCGCTGGCGTCGAATGCAAGCTCGGCGATGTAACTTTCAGCGACGGAAAGCACTGGAGCAATATCCGGCGCGTAGGTGATGCCGGGGAGTGGTCCGGCCTTGCCTGGCTTGGAACCGACATAGCCGAGATGGAATTCGGACTCGGCGAGGAGTTCGTCCAGGTCGAATCCGCTGTCTGCCATATCGTCGGTGAGGTCCTCGTACTCGGACTCAGGAATGGCCTCGGGGGAGATGAGTACCATGATTGCGTACTCGTCATATGGGTTGTCTGGCTCGGGGCGAAGAGTTATCTCGATCCCTGAGGGGAGATGCGCGAGAACGGCCTTGGCAGGGGGACGGAAGTGCATGCCGACGAGGGTGGATGTGCAGTTGGTTTGCATGGTTAGGACTCGTTTTGCGAGAGAGAATCTAGGATAACGAGAATGCTGTAGCTTAAGGCGCTGGCAGCAGAGCGGCGACTTGCCAGGTCAGGGGCAACAGCGGCAATGAATGTTGCTGACAGTAGGACGAGGATCTGCGCTGAACGCTCTGGATCGTTGTCAGCGATGGTAAGGATCTGGTCAATGATGTCTTTGCACTCGTCTGGGAGAACAGGGCGTTTCATAGTAAGGACTCTTTGGCTGTCGTGAAGTTCTGTTGTGCGCGTAGCGCGTCTCTGTGGCGAAGAAAATCCTCTACACCACTCTCGATGCGAGCGCATAGCTTTTCAGCCACTATCAGTTCTTTGCCAGGAAGAGCAAAGCTAGCAATGACCCCAACAACAAGCGCTTGGAGTACGACAAGAGTCTGCTCTGGAGCCATGCTGTTGTCTGTGAATCTTGCGACGGCGTCGAGTACGAAAGCTATATCACGCTTATCCATGGAAGTTCTCCGTTCAGGGCCGAGGTAGATCGTAGGGGTTTCCGCACTCGCCACACATAATCGTGCGTTCGACTTTGGTAATGTGGTTGCGGAAGATCCACCAACCAGTGTTCTCGCAAAACTCGCACTCCCAGGGCCTTCCCTCATCATCCTCAGTGAGTTCCCAGGGTTTGTTGTTGTCGGTTGGTTTGGGTGTTGCTGAGGATAGCTGGATCTGATCGGCTATGAATGTCACGAGGACCTCCCCTCAATTGTTGGAATTCCCTTTGACCCCTCAGTCCAACCGATCTTGTGAGATAGCTCAGAGTTAAGTCCTCCGAGCGCCGTGTAGCGAGTGGAGAACAGGGAGTAGAGCGGGAGCTCGACATTGAATACTGGGTGGCCCTGAGGTGCGAAGCGATAGAGGCGAGCGCACTCTTCGAGGGTGAGGTGGGATATTTTCTGCTTCCACACTTCTAACTCAAATTCGGTCAAAGGTTTTGGCATGATTGCCTCTGGAGGTTATGGGAGGGGACCGCCGAGCGGATTGTTGGTGGGGAAGGAGCTTGCGAGAATGGTGTTGTCGGTTTTGAGGGACCGAGTGCCGGAGCGAGGGTCGAGAGTGGCGTTGCCGGTCCAGACAGAACCTGTGGATCGCATGTCCATGGCAGCGGAGCCGTACTGTAGGAGGCCGCTGGCACTGGTCGGTGCGGAGGATTTGTTGTTGGTGACAGTAATGTTGGTGCTGTTGACGACTGAGAGGCCTCCACGCTCTTGGCCCAGGAGGCTCTGGTCGAGAACGTTGTTGTAGGTGGTGTTGGCAGTGACAGTAATTCCGGTGCTGCTGAAAATGTGAATCGCTCGTCCGCCGTTATCGTGGCTGGTATTGGCACTAACCAGACTCTTGTAGGGATAAACGGTTCCGGCCGGGACGTTGGGATTGTTGCCCTGAGTGTTCAGGAAGTCGTCGAGGATAATTCCGTTCCCATCTGTGTGGTTGGTGCCGGGCAAGTAAGTCTCAGCATTGGCGTAGGTGTTATTGTTGTTCACCTGGATGTGGTAGATGGCTGCAGTGTCTGCTGCAGTGGCAGTGAATGTCACCTTAGCGGGTTCGTAGATACTGATCGCTGAGGTCTGATACCCGTTGAACTTGGCACAGTCGTGAACTGTGTTGCCGATAAACCAGTACCAGTCCTTGTACACTGCGGTGATGCCGCCACCGCCACAGTCGTGGACGAGGTTGTTGAGTGCCTGGGCATGGTGGCCATCGAACTCGAGACAACTGCCTCCGGTAGTTGGGGAGGCCACTTGGCCTCCGGTTCCGCCGTCGAGTTCGAGTCCGTCAAATATAACGTAGTCTGCGTTGACGTTGAACATGTTGTACATGGAGCCGGTAGCTTTGAGCTTGGCGCCACGAGGGATCGAAGACCGGTAGACGACGTAGCCGCTAACGCTGTTGGCGTTGCCGCCGTGGGCGAGGTAATTGTTGGCTGTGATGGGGTAGGTGCCAGAGGCGAGGTTGACACAATCGCCGGCAGCGAGCTTGCCGGAAGTATCGGCGGCGGAGATCGACGGCCACGGACTGGCCTGGGTACCGAGTCCGCCCCCTGTGGGGGCGATGTACCAGTTGCGCAGACACACGTATGAAGTGCTGGCTGGTGTGGTGGCTACAGGGGCTGGCGTGAGGGTGATGGTAAGTGTGCCGCTCAGGCAGGCTTTGTCTCCGTTGCTTGCAATGGTGCACGCACTTACTGGGGCTTGGCTGGAGGTTGGGGTTTGGGCTAGCGCGATTGGAGAGGTGGATGAAAGTAACACCCCGGCTCCGGACAGTAACACCCTCAGCACTGAAGTACGCATGGTTGGAACTCCTCTTTGCTGTTTGGTGCTGTAGACACCGGTTGGACTCATCAGACGACGCTTGACGTCGTGACGAGGAAGGGGCGAAGCCACTCCCCCGTTTCGTCCTAGTACTTGCTATCGTTCGCTCGCTCCGGCAGCCATAAGCACGCGACGAGAGTTGCGAAAATCGCTGGTGTAGATAGCTCTGATGGTGCGATCGCATTCGAGTTCCGCAATTCTGGCGTGGGCTTTGTCTAGGTGAATGAATGGACCGGCTTGATAGTCGGTGTCGCCCTGGGTATAGTTGATGTAGAAGAGCGGCACGGGAGGCTCCGAGGAAGAGGTTGGGCAGGCTAGCAGAGAACACTTGTGCGAGCGGCGGCTCGCATGGCATTGCTGATTTCAGCGGTCGGGCGCTCTGGATCATTATTCCACGCGGCGATGGCGAGGCGGGGACGGAATGTGAGGTACAAGTCGATATAGTTGTGGAGAACAACAATGGCCCGGCCTATTGGTGTGCAACCGTTCTCCACTTCTTCAGAGTTATAAATGATCGCTGCCGGATTGCCATAGACAGCAACAGATATTGCTCCGAGGGCACATACCTGATTATGCTCGTTCTCGAGCTCCCCTTTACATCCGCCATGACGCTCCATTATGTCGGCAGCACGGAGGAGAATGGTTCGCCAGAAACTCGAGTCGGGGAGAACGCCTGGCGTGGTGACTGGGGTTGCGTCGAAAGGCATGAGAGTGACTCCGCCGGTTGAGCTGTTGGTGGTTTGAGGTCTCGAAAGAGCTTTGCGATAGCACGCTCAGTTGCGTGGACGAGAACGGAATTATATAATGTACTATTGGGCATTTAACTTGGGCTCCGCGTGGAAGTTATGTAACGTTGGGACTGCCGGTTAGCTCTTCAGCGTAGGTGGGCTCCAGGCGGGCGAGTAGCTCTACCTGGGCGGAGGTCATGGTTCCGCACTCTCGTGCGTCGATTGCGTCGAGAAAGGTCTCGAACTGTGCGGCCACAAGTGTGAGGTGCGTGAGTGGTGGGAGGCGGTGGTAGCTGTGGGTGCCGCCGATATCAGATGGGTAGGATCGCGCTCGACGGGGGAGACGGTCTGGTTCGTCGATGAGAGCGTAAGCGCTGACGGAGCCTCTTGCCTCGGACTCGGTGTTGAATGCTTTGACCCAACGGCCGTCGTATTCGTTTCCTACGTGGATATACACAGTGAGGTGCTCCGAGTTAGTGTGAAGAGTTAAAGTAACACCTGGGGCGCTGCTTGGGCCTCAGAACTCGAGATGGTCGTTGGTGGCTAGCACATCGCGGAGCATTCCCGCAATGGTGGATGCACGCTGGGCTGTGGTATTTTTGTCGGGATGAGTAACAATGATGGATTGCTCGTCATTGATTTTGATGTAGCATATCCAACCGTGAGTACCATGCTTGGATAAAGTGGATGTGGTGATGTTTTGCATAGCAGGGCTCTCTAGTTGGTGGAGGTTGACGGATCGGTCCAGCTGTTGTCGTAGTCGATGGAGTTGAGCTCGGCAAGAAGTTGTTGGCGAAATTCCCGGCCGTCTGGCTCATTGGGCTCCTGATGGTAGATGAACAGTTCGAGTATTGTGGCTTTGTCGTTTGTCACGGCTTCGTGGCATGTGGTCCAGAGAGGAAGGACTTTAGTCATTGGATGTGCTCCGGATAGGGAACGCCGCTTGGCGTTCTTGGTTGGACGTAACATCATAAGAATAGTACCCGCGTACCCGCGCGTGTGGCGGCCTCCTAGGCGATCATGATCACCAGTTGTTCTGCGCCGTATACCTGGTGCGCGCCGCATTCGTCGCACTCGTATTCCTCGGCGTCGGGCTCTACCCCCTCGACGGCTGCACCGCAGGCCACGCAGAAACCTGGGTTGTCGAGAGTGATGATGCCACGCCGAGCGGCGTCGATGACACGTTCTGGGGTGATGCTGGGATGGACGATCATGAGAAGCTCCGTGAGGTTGGCGGTGAGTTAAGGTAACACCAATAGTTGGACGTAACACCCTCTGGCTAGGCGAACACCGCGATCGCAGCGAGGGTGAGTACAGTGATGCTGGAGAATAGCATCAGAATGAGCGCGGCAACGCGGGGCGCCATCGACTAGAACACTGCGCGGATGATGTTGACGATTACCGCCACCACGTATGAGGCGATCAGGGCGAGCAGGCTCCCGAGGAGAATTGTGGTCCAGGCGTGGGCGAGGGTTGCGAGAAGGGGAAGGGCGATGAGTGATAGCCCGGCGATGTACCAACGAACGGCGATCGATGGGAACGGGCTGTTGAGGCACGCGATCAGAACGCCGAGAGCGAACCAGAATGGTAAGGCTGGAGGTAACATGGGATGTGCTCCTGGGGGTTGTGACGACATGGAGTTGAGGGTAACACCGAGCTAAAGCCCTATATCGGTCAGGGAAAGGGGTTTGCGCTTGGCGCTGGTCTTGGTGGATGTTGCTGTGGGTGCCTTCGGCACCCCTCGATCAAACCCCGTTCCGAGGCAGTCGGGACAGCTTTTGCCGTTGGTGCGACGGTAGGCCGCAGCGAACCCGTGGCAGGTTGGACAATCGTCCCTGTGGCCTGCGGCTTGACGGGGCGGGAGGTAGTGGATGGTTGCGGCACCGCTGTTGGCCTTGCGCTCCGCGCCTGCTTCGGCTTCACGGTCGGCGGAGATGATGGTTTGTTCGGCGAGGGGAATAAGCAGCGCTGGGCACAGGTCAATCCACGGCACCGGTAACGTCATGGTGAGAAGAGGTGCTCCGGCCTCGGTGCTGCGCACTGCCAGGGTATGGGAAAAGAGCGGGTCTGACCAGATGCGGAAACACCTGGGACCGAGATCAAAGATCAGAGCGATGGATGTGGCGGAGGTTGGTGGCATAGGTTACTCTCCGGCGGAATGTAGTAGGCTGGAAGGGACAGGAAACTGTGGGGACGGAAGATCCACACAACCCATGATACCACAATGGCACATAAACGCAACCGGTTTCTTACTAAACCCGCGGTTGTATAATCATGAGTTGCGCAGGGACGTTTTTGAGTTGGCGCTAAAGCGCCGCCTGGGGCGCGTTGGCGTCACCTGGGATCGGTTTGGCTTGTCTCGCGCTCGCGTGCACGCTGGCGTTGTTTGCGTTCGCGGGCGCAAGCACGGGCGTGTTCTATGCGAGCGGCGAGATCTGCACCGGTAAGAGGTGGGGAGGAGGTGGTGATGGGGGTAGCGTCTCGTTGGGCTTTGGCTGCGGCGATGGTGGCTTTGCGGCGCTCATCCGCGATGGCAGCAGATACCATTGCCCGAGCCTGATCGATTTGTTCCCACGTGGAGAAACGCTGGTTCACCCTGTCCTGGGTGATGAGGATGTGAGTGCCGAGGTTAAGGCCGAGCTTTTCCTGCGGGGTGAGGTTTCGGGTGGATAGGTCGGCGGCGAGGATGAGGGTGGTGTTAGGGGGAATGGATGTGCCCCGGTCGATGGTGGGTGGAAAGTTTGCTGGGTTGAGGATGGGGGAAATGGCGGCAGGGGCGGTGGTCGGGCTCATGCCTCATCCCCCGACACGTCGAGTCCAATTGACTCGAGGGTGATGGTGTCGGGGTCTGGGATTCCGTTTTCACGGCGGAACTCCGCAAGCACCTGTGCCCGGGATAGTCCGTGGGTGGAGATGGTGTGGGGTGTGCGCTCTGCGCGTTGCTGTTGCATCCAGATCTTCCGGTACTCATTGCGAGATCCGGTAGCGAGCCTCCAGGCGTATTCGTGCTGGATTAGCGCGGTAGTGGTGGAATTTGGCTGATGAAATTCCAGTGCCTCGTAGATGAGCTGGGTTAGCTGGGGTTCGGAGATCATTCCAGCAGCGCGTTGGATCAGGGCACTGGTGATTGCCTCGCCCTGGTGCCTCTGGGTGGCGAGGATCTCCCTGCTGGCGTCGATTAGCGCGAATAGGCGCTCTTTGGGAATGGGCATGGATGGTGGCTCCCGAGCAAGTGGTGAAGTGGGGACCGAAGGTCCCCCGCTTGGCCGCTTGGGTATTGTTGCACGGGGGTTGTGAACGGGCAATGGGTTCGGGACCGGACACACGTTAATTGGGTGAACGGTGGGCCGGGGTGTGGCGGGTATGCGTGTGGGGAATGGCTGGGTCAACGTGTGGCGAGAAAGGTGTGGTGAGTTAAGGGGTGGTGGTGATAGGGTGGTGATAGTTGCAAGTAACACCTTAGTTGCAAGTGACACCCTCGGTAACACCCTTGGTAACACCTGGTCGTGAGAAAACCCCGCACGAGCGTGCGGGGTCTCGGATCACAGCACCTGGAGATAATTATTCAGGATGACTAGGGCGTAAAGCTTGGCGAATAGGACGGCGAGCCAGAATACTGCGGGAGTGATATGCTGAGGAGAGAGCCTCCATGCTGTGGCAATGGCAATTGCCCCCATCATGAGCTTCGGAACTCCCCAGGCTTCGCCGAGATGGTGTTGCATGGCCGCTGCAAGCGGGTTGATCTCGACGGAGCCGGCGGCTAAAGCTGCCCGGGTTGATAGGACGTCGAAGACCTGGGCGATGCCGACGAAGGTGAGGGATAGGCGGAAGATTAGAATGGAAGTTGACGGTAACACCACTTTTACCATGGGATGTACTCCTGGAGTAGAAGGTAACACCATGAAGGGCGATGAGCTAAGGTAACACCATAAATGAAGGTAACGCCCCGGGGTAACACCTGGAGTAGGAGAACGCCCGAAAGGGCGTTCTTTTACCATGAGCCGTATTGGATAACACCTTCGTAGTAGAGTGCCTCGATCCTGGGCTTGAAGGTTGTGAGCTTGTGGGCAGTGAAGAGCTTTGCCCGGGCTTCGCCCTCCTTGAGAACGTAGGTCCATTGGTGGAAGGATTTGTTTGGGGGCTCGAAATCACTAACCGCTAGTCTCGTTCCCTCCAGTACTCCGGCTATTAGATCTCCGGGGCGTGGGTTGCCTGGGGCGCAATCGAGCTTGATTGAGGTGGCTTTGTAGCGTTCGCGATAGGTTGGCATGATGAGGGCTCCGGCAAAAGAGCAGGAGGGCCGAGTGAGGCCCTCCTGGCATTAGGCGACGGCGGGTTTTGCCGGACGCTTCTTTTTGAGAGTGGCTTCGCTCTCGCTCTCGGTTTCGGTAACACTCTTGCCCTCGCCCTCCTCGAACAGGTCCGCGAGAGAGATGGTCTTCGCGGCCGCTGCCGGATTGAAGAACTTCTGTGCCTCATCGTTAAGACGTTCGTAGTTCTTCGTGAAGTACAACTCCACGTAACCAGCGATGTCAGACTCGGGGATCGTGGGTGCTGTGGGGTCCGCCACGGCCCGTGCCTTGATCCGTTTCTGGACCTCGGAGAGGGCCAGTTCCTTCATGCGACGGGTAATCGGGTCGAGCTTGGGAGTGGCACTCGCGGCCCTGATGGCGACCGTTCCGGTAAGGATTTGTTCCTGCCGGTCGAGCGTCGCTTCGTTGATGACCGCGAAAATCCTCTCCATGTCGTAAAGGTGCTCTTGCAGGGTCTTGGTCAGGTCCTCTTCCGAATACTTTTCGTCCGCGAAATCTCCTTCGCGAACCAGTTCCATGGAGTCATTAGTAAAGTACTTGTATCCGAACTTCTGCCCAGCCTCTGTGTGGAGGGCTTTCCGTTCGCCCTGGCTCATGCCCTTGGTAGTATGCTGGAGTACGTAGGCTTGCCCTTCGGGCTGGAGCTCCAGCTTACACTTCACCATCAGGCCCGCGATGGAGTCCTGGATGGATTGGTCGAAGCCGTACTGGAGGAGATAGTCAATCCCGCCGGGATTGGCGACGGCGGACGAGTCTACGGTCCGGGTGAGAATGTTGGGGTTCCGCGACTCGAACGTGAGGGTAGTCATTATACTCGGTCCTTTCGGTTAGAACGCTGTTAGGCGTTCGTGGTTAACAAGAGCCCTTCGGGCTCCCGCATCGATCCACCTACGAGCGTCTCCGACGTTCGGGGAGTGGTGGTTCTTTGCGGTTCAAACAACAAGTGGTACTGTGGTGCAGGATGTAAGCCCGCGTGGCGTGGAGCCCGCTTGGTTGGGCGCCGTGTGGTGTGTGACGACCACAATAGGAAGATGGGCCTTCGTGGGTCGGGTTTCAAGGTTTTTCTCACCCACTTGGTAAAATAGTTTTTGGCCAGTCTGGATCGCGCTTGCGTGTGGATGGCGCTTGCGTGTTCACGTGCGGGCGTGGTGCGAAATGCCTGGAGGGTCAGGCATGCCCGCAGGGTGAACACCCGAAGGGTGTTCACACAAGGGCGGTGTTACCGTTGGCCGCGCAGACCGTGACAGCGTGACGTGACAGCGTGACACACGGGTGGGTTGATGGGGAATCGGGTAGGTTGTGGTGTTTTGGGTGGGATCGTGGGTCGAGTGGGGTGTGTTGGGTGCTGGGTGGTCTTTTTATAGTTTATAGTAAAAAAAAAATTTGTATGACAACAGACATCATACCAATGTTGGCACGGTTCTTGCATCATGCATTTGTTGTGCCAGTCACGCTGTCACGTCACGCTGTCACGGTCTGACGACCGCAGCGTCACAACGGGGTGGTGTGAACCGGGGACCGAAGGTCTCCACTCGACACCAATGACTAGGCTGCCCGCAAAGGGGCGAGACCGTTTCCCGGCCACTACCCCACCGGGGACTGGAGAGTTGGCACAATGGACTCGTGTTCACGGTAAGCTGGGACTGAAGGTCTGCTGCAATCTACAGTAGGTGCGATGCGTTGCTGCAATTCCCAGTGGCGTTTCTGCTGCAATCTGCAGCTGCAGCACACTGAGCCGCTCCCGGGATGGTTTCACTGGAGTGCGCTTTGCGCTCCCCGGGGGGCCTGCCCGCGAGGGTTGACGGGCAACTGCTTGACCACTGCCGCTTTTCTTGGATTGTCAGTTTATGCCGACCCACAATCCGAGACCACACAGAACGTCAACTTGACGAGCCCTTCGATCCTCGCCCCACCAACAATCCGCCACCTCTTCTTCCGCGCTTGCGCCCGCGCGCGTGAGGGCACCATCATCAGAGCGAAGCTCGTAGATTGTATAGGAGTTGGGCTCGTGGACGAGCTGGATCGGGCGGTGGAGGAAATTGCAACGACCCTGGTGATCGGATCGGGACGGGGAAGCAGGAGGGCTCGGCCGACGCACGGGGTTCCGCTCGCGATCGCGAAGACCAGGGATCTGGATGACGGGGACTTGGCGAATATCCTTGCTCCGCCCCCTGCAGGGGCTCAGACTCCGACAGTGCTGGAACTGAGGCACGGGCACCATACGATTGCGAGGCTGCTGGCGGATGGAACCAAGCAGGTTGAGATCAGCGCGATCACAGGGTATAGCCAATCGCGGATTAGCATCCTGAAGGGGGACCCGGCGTTTCAGGAACTGATGGCGTATTACTCCACTCAGAAGGAAGCGATTTATCTCGACGTGCATCAAAGGCTCGGAACTCTGGCGATTACTGCGGTGGAGGAACTTCAGCAGCGGCTTGACGAGGGGCCGGGAAAGATGACGAATCGGGAGGTTAAGGAGATCGCCGAGATGGCCCTGGATAGATCGTACACCAAGGGGGCGACGCAGCCGAAGACTCCCGGGGGAATGAGCCTCACAGTGCAGTTCGTATCGCCGGCACCGGAGGCCCCCGAAGGGGGCAGCGCTACCAACCAACGCCCCCATGTGATCGATCTCGAGTCCGAGGAGATATCCTAATGGCCAAGCTAACAGCCAAAGGTCGCAAGGACTTGCCGAAAGGCGCGTTTGCCGGCCCCGATCGCAGTTATCCTGTGCCGGACAAATCTCACGCTGCAAACGCCAAGGCCCGAGCGACGCAGGCGGTCAACGCGGGGAGAATGGGTAAGAGCACTGAGGCTAAGATCGACGCCAAGGCGAACAAGGTCCTGACGGGCAAACGATGATGGCAGGTCGCCGAATCACCGGAGAGATTGAGTGGGCGAGTAAGGCCGAAAGGCCCAGCGCCTTCGGCATCTCTCCCCGGGCGTCAGGGGTTCGGCTCAAGGGCCTGCAGTATGAGCGGGCAGTTGGACGGGCACTCGGCCCTGGGTGGCAACATGGGCTCTGGTTCAAGTTCTGTGACGAGGGCGGAGTCGGGTACTGTCAACCAGACTTTATTCGGGTGTTACCGACGACTGTAGTGGTGCTGGAATGTAAGCTCACCGATGTGATGGAGGCCAAAGGGCAACTGCTTGGCCTGTATCTTCCGGTGATGAGGCACCTGTACTCTCGTCCCGCTCGTGGCATCATCGTTGCCAAGCACCTGACACCCGGGAGTACTCGTGTCGTAGACTCCCTGGAGGCCGCGCTTGCGGACTCGGGATTGCCTACTCTGTTCTGGCCGTGGCCGCCGAAGCCTGTGGGCAAACGTGGGACCATTCACGGGATGAATGTGGGCCCAGCCCTATGACCAGCACCCCAAAGGGCACCACTCCCGCTCCTGCTGGTCCTGTTGCCCAGTTCCCAATCAAACTCCAGTTCCTTTTCGAGCCCCACCGGTACAAAGTTCTGTGGGGAGGGCGTGGAGGGAGCAAGTCCTGGGGCATTGCCAGGGCCCTGCTGATTATCGGCAAGCAGCGGACCATCCGGGTATTGTGCGCTCGTGAGTTCCAAAACTCCATCAAGGACTCGGTGCATAAACTCCTCTCCGATCAAATCGCCATGCTCGGAATGCAGGACGATTACGAGATCCAACTAACGAGTATCAAATGTCGACATACCGGGACGGAGTTCTCTTTCGAGGGCATCCGACAAAACGTCTCTAAGATCAAGTCCTACGAAGGTATTGACGTTTGCTGGGTCGAGGAGGCCCACGCAGTTACCAAAACCTCCTGGGACATATTGATCCCAACAGTCCGTAAGATCGGCTCCGAGATCTGGGTCTCGTTCAACCCTATGCTCGAGACTGATGACACCTATCAGCGGTTTGTTGTCAGGCCGCCTGATGATGGCGTAGTCATGCAAATTGGTTGGCGAGATAACCCCTGGTTTACAGACACAATGCGCCGCGAGAAGGATTATCTCCGAGTCCAGGACCCAGACGCTTACCTGAACGTCTGGGAGGGCAAGTGTCGGGTAATGCTGGAGGGAGCGGTATACGCGAACGAGCTAAGGGTGGCAACTGCTTCTGGCCACATTACCAAGGTCCCCTACGAACCGCTCAAGCCTGTCCACGTGTTTTGGGATCTCGGTTGGGCTGACAGCACCTCGTTGTGGTTTGCCCAACTGGTAGGATTCGAGATCAGGGTGATCGATTATGTCGAGAACACCCAGAAGCCCATTGCCTGGTACTTGATGGAGTGCCAACAGCGCTCGTATGTGTACGGGGATTTTTGGCTCCCGCACGACGCTCGCGCGAAAAGCCTCGGTACCGGCAAGTCCATCGAGGAAATTGTGAGGGCGTCTGGCAGGACTGTAAGGATTGTCCCCCGCCTCAGCGTTGAAGATGGCATCAACGCAACCCGCACCATGTTCCCTAACATCTGGTTTGACTCGGAGCGTTGTGTCACCGGCCTCAACGCTCTTCGCCACTACCGCTATGAGGTCATCTCCGAGCCAACCCGTCCTGGCGAACTTGGCGCCCTGTCTCGCCAGCCGGTTCACGATTGGGCCTCCCACGGAGCAGACGGGTTTCGGTACCTAGCAGTGGGACTTCGCGAGAAACCCTCGAAGGGCGGTGCTGTGGTGCTGGACCGAGTAAAAGCGGCCTTAAGGCTAAGCCGTGATAACACCCCAGGCACTCAGCACAGCTGGATGAAATCATAGTGTTACCGTCGCTTATGGTGTTACCTTAACTCTTTACCACCGTCCTCGCTGGAGTACCTCCGATGCCCAAATCCACTTCCGACGACGATCTAGTTGATGAGGCGATGGAACGTTTCCAGCGGTGTGAGGACTACGAGAGCGCTTCGCGGGAACTCTTCATGGAGGACCTCAAGTTCGCGAACGGGGACAGTGATAACAACTGGCAGTGGCCGGACATGTTGTGGCAGGGACGTGTGAGCGACCAAAAGCCCTGCCTGACGATCAACAAAACTCGCCAGCACAACCTCCAGATCATCAATGACAGCAAACAGAATAAGGCGAGCGTAAGTGTCCGCCCGGTCGGAGGGGGCGCGAGCTATGAGTCCGCCCAAGTCTTAGCCGCGCTGGTGAGGTACATCGAATATCAAAGCGGCGCAAGTGTCGCGTATGACACTGCAACGGAATTCCAGGTAAAAGCCGGAATTGGCTATTGGAGGATCTCCACTGATTACATCGACGATACTTCATCGGATCAGGACATTTGTATCGAGGAGGTCCCAGACCCGCTACTAATCTACCTCGACCCTGATATCAAGCGGAAAGATGGCCTCGATGCCCGGTACGCGTTCGAGTTCATGGATATTCCCCGGAAGGAATTCGAGAAAGATTATCCGGAATACGCGGACGACCATCCCTCACCTCCACTCGGCAACGAGAACGACTGGGTGAGGGGTGACACGGTTAGGATCGCGGCGTACTGGAGAAGGGTGGATACTCCCGGCACTGTGGTCAATTTCACCAACCCGGTAACAGGAGATCGCGTTACCACTCTCCGTTCCGACATTCCCAAAGAACTGCGGGCGAGTGTGCTCGAGCACCCGGACACCACGACAAGAGAGACCGTGAGTTCCACCGTGGAGTGGTATAAAATCGTCGGGCACAAGGTTGCGGAGCGGAAAATCTGGCCCGGAAAGTACATCCCGCTAGTCCGTGTCGTGGGTGAGGAGACCAAGATCGACGGAAAGCTTGACCGCAAAGGCCACACCAGGGCGTTGAAAGATGCCCAGCGCATGTACAACTACTGGACCTCGAGCGCGGTGGAGAATGTGGCGCTCCAGAACAAAATTCCCTACATCGCCTCAGCCGAAAGTATTGAGGGCCAGGAAAAATATTGGGAGACCGGGAACAAGGAGAACTACGCAGTCCTCCCGTACAATGCCTATGGGGATGATGGCCAGCTTCTTACCCCACCGGTGCGTCAAGAGCCCCCGACCATGGCCCAGGCTTACATCCAGGGCATGCAAACTGCTGGGATGGAAATGCAAATGGTCTCGGGGCAGTATGAACCCCAGATGGGCCAACAGGGGAGCGAGCGGACCGGAGCAGCGATTAGCGCTCGTCAGCGAAAGGGCGACAATAGCACGTATCATTTCATCGATAACCTCGCCATCGCTATCCGAGCCACCGGCAAGATCATCCTCGACCTCGTCCCCAAGATCTACGACACCAAACGTCTCATGCTCATCATGGCAGAAGACGGAACCACTCAGGATGTGGAGATTGATCCGCAGGCCCAGAAGGCATATACGGAGAAACTCAATCACCTGAACAAGGTCGTTCAGCGGGTGTTTAACCCGAACATCGGGAGATATGAGGTCCAGGCTGATGTCGGGCCTGCGTACTCGACTCGGCGGGAGGAGGCCTTCAACGCATTCACCCTAATCCTTACCCAGGCGCCGCAGATGGCCTCGCTGATTGGGGATATTCTGTTCCGCGCGGGGGATTTCCCCGGAGCAGATGAGGCGGCAATACGCCTCAAGAGAATGGTCCCGGCGCAGGCGCTCGGTGATGCTCCAGATCCGCAACTGTCTGCAGCGCAGCAGCAGATCAAGATGATGGCATCGCAGCTACAACAGCAGCAACATGAGATCGAGTTCGCCAAAGCGAAGCTCGCATCGAAGGACCAGATGCGAGATATTGACGTGTATGAGGCCGAGACCAAGCGTATGACGGCACTGCAGAAAATGCTTCCGACCGATCCGGAAGGCCTGGCCTCCATGATCCACCAACTGGTTGGGGACTCACTCAAGAGCCACCTCGACTCCATCCAGCAGATGAACCAGGCGGATGAGATGGCTGGAAGTGGTCCTGAAGGGACTCCGGTTCCGCCCTCACCGCAGATGGGCAATGCTCCGCCCCCTGCAGGGGCCACAGTTCAACAACATCTCGGTGACATGTCTCCAGCGGGAGTCGGGCCTAATGGTCAACTTCCGATCCCAGCCGCCCCGCCAATGCAGCCGACTGCGGCTCCAGGCTCCGATCTCCCTCCGGTTCGGGGTGCTCGAAGGGCTCCCGATGGTGAGTGGTACATCCCCGATCCGACTCGACCGGGCAAGTTCGCTCGGCTCGTAAAGCGGGGAGGCTAGGATGTCGCAAGCGTATAGTGACAACCAGCAAGACCTCCTTGCGCAATGGACTGCTGCTGGTGGTGTTGGACAGCCCCTTATAAATAGTATCAACGGCGGCGGTAACGACGGCACAGCCCCTCTCTACTACATCACCATGCCAACAGCGCAAGCGACTCCAGCCGCGACTGCACCTGCTGCTCCGGTGTCGATGCCCACATCAATTACACCAACAGCGACGTCGGTGGCTTCGACCTCGAACCCCCTAACGACTCAGAGCCTTGCTGGAGGCCCAGTGTCTGGCGGAGATCTGGTGTCTCAACTCCAGGGCCAGTACGCACAGAATTCCGGAGTCACGCCACAAAGTTCCTGGGCCACTGGCACATTCGGAACCGGACTCGGTTCCGTTCCTGGTGGCCTCGGCGGTGCGCAAGGAGGTCCGACTCCAGTAGGAGGTTATGGCGGAACTGGAACCGGAACTTGGGGCCAGACCTCGTGGCCTGGTGGGTGGCTTCCTCCTGGGCGGAGAGACGCCGGCGGGACTAGTTGGCAAAACCCCTCTGGCGGTAGCACCCCTGCCGACCAACAGCACCCAAATGCTCTGATGCAAGTGGGTGGGGCAAATGGCAGTCCTATGGTCTCGGCGGGATACGCATATGATCCTGTGAACCATGACCCGTTTGCACCTCCGGGAGCCTAGCCATGTCGGACAGTACAGCGAACCCGGGAGTCCAAAATGACCTCACTGCTGGCTCCGCTCCTGATCCCTTCTTCACTCCGCTTCGTAATGCTCTGGCACCTGAGCCCGGCTATACCTACGGAAATCTGCTTCCAGTTCGGAGTATCCACAACCCCGACGGAACGATCACCAACCAGGGTCCTGGCATTCCAACTCAGTTTCGTGACCTTGGGAATGGGATTCTGGATCTGCTCCAGGGCACTCGTACAGGGGAGATGACGCCGGAAGCGACGATGGCACTAGCGACGCTCGGGGCGGGGAGTGGAGTTCATGCCGGAGCGGTGGGAGATAGCGCTACCGCTAGGATCTTCGGTGGACTGGGTGCTAAGACCGCCGATAAAAGTGCATTCTCAAAGGCCACGAGTATGCCAGCAGGGGCAGATACTTTCGCCGGAACTGGTTGGTTTAAGGATGTGGATGGGAGATGGAAGTTCGAGATCCCCGACCAGGGAGTCAAACTTAGGGGAGCGGAAGATGCAACGGAGCCAGATACGCTGGTAGGGATAACTGGCCAGGACACTACACTTGGTGATGTGCTTGACCACCCAGAATTATTTGACGCCTATCCCCAACTTGCTAAGACCAAGGTGCTGCCTCTCGGCGACGAGATGACAAACCAGGGCATTCTCGGCATTGCACATGACGACGGAAGCATTTCCCTGGCTCCGGGCCATCCCGACGATCTGAAATCCACTCTCCTCCACGAGGTACAGCACCAGGTTCAGAACTCCGAGGGCTTTGCCTCTGGTGGCAGCCCCATGGAGTTTCTACCTGCGGGACACGCTGAGGCACTCGGTGGTGCGATTACGAGATTGAATGATCTCCACGAGAGACTCGCTCGTATTCCCGATCCAACAACTGGCGGCACGCTGAACCCAATGAATCTGCAGAGCGCTGTGCTGAGTAGCAAGTCCGGTAACTACTTAAGCACCGCTGAGCAGGCCACACTCAATGCAGCTCTGCAGAAAGGTCTGCTAAGCCCTTATATCAAGGCTCTGGACTACTATCAGTTACTCCAGGGGATGAGTGCCAAGGCGATGGCCAAGTACAAAAGTTTTGGCGGTGAGGTGGAATCTCGGAATGTTCAGGCTCGAACGGAACTGTCCGATCCAAGTGCTGTCCACCCCCACGACACGCCGGGCTACCACCAAGGCCCTCAGATCATCCGATACTACACTCGGGATGGAGGGACTGCCGTTCCGGTTGACAACAATCCATTCTCTCAGGAGTAATCTCCCGTGTCCACTGTCGCTCACCCTATGATCCGAGACACTGCGATTGGTATGGCCGAGGAGTACTATGAGGTCATGGCGTATCACAATGAGTTTCGACGACTGAATCCCTCCCGCAAGCGGTTCGTCAAAGTCTTGTGGCCAAAACTGCTGGAGCAGGCCCGTGTTGTGTTGGCCGGTACACTAGGCGAGGGCTCACTCTTGCTGGAGGACCAGAAGGAACTCGTGGCGGAAGCACTGGTTCTCGATAATCAATTGAGAATCAATGGTCGAAGAGTAACGGGGAAATTTCACTGAGAGAGACCTTCGGTCCCTCCTTGGCCCACCGACGCCATTGCTTGTGCGCCTTGGTGGGTTGGCGATAGCCGCTCCCGCGCGCTATTATACAGCCCAATTGCATACACTGGAGTTGCCACAATGGCAGGGGAAGCCGAAACCGCCACCGAGACTGAAGCCACCGAGAGTGGCGAAGACGTTGGTCTACTTGAGACTCCCACGCCGCAACTCACAGAGGAAGAGGGTGGTGAGCCAGATGCCGACACCAACTCCGACACCGACGGCAAACAAGCTGCTAGCGAAAAGCGCCCCACAGAGTCCAAGCCCGACAAATCCAAAGGCCAGGTCCCGTGGTTCCAGCGACGCATCGACGCACTTACTCGAGAGAAGTCTGAGACTATCCGACAGGCGGCGGCTATCGCCGAAGAAAACCGGCAGCTGAGGGAGGCCCTCCAAGCGAGGGCAAACCCGGAAGCCAAACCCGAAGAGCAGCGCCAACCTGCACCGAAGGCCTCGGAACCCGATGTCGAGAGTCGTGCTGCTCAGATCGCCGCCCAGCGGGAGTTCGATCGCAACTGCAACGACATCTACTCCAAGGGCAAAGACGCATTTCCGGACTTCGATGACTCGCTGAAAAGCTATGCGAATCTCGGAGGCCTCACCCCGGCGTTTATCGAGGCCACGATGGAGGCCGGTGACGCTCACGTGATCCTCCAGACTCTGGCCCAGGACATGGATGAGGCAAGTCGCATCATGGCCCTTTCCCCGACGCGACAGGCAGTGGCACTCGCCAAGGTGGCGAGTAAACTACAGGCTGCCCCCAAGACCTCTTCTGCTCCCCCTCCCATCCGAGCCCTCAATGGCGGCGGAACTTCGATCGAGAAAGATCCGGAGAAGATGCCCATGAAGGAGTGGCTTGCCTGGCGGGAGAAGCAGATCAAAGATCGCCACGCATAGGTACTGTGTCTGGGTCCTCGGCGGGACTGTAAACCGCCTGTAGGCTTTCGGGGAGGCCACTACATCCCCTGCGCTTCCTTGGGCAGCAGAGCCCTCGCTCCCGGACGCTCCTCCTCACCCGAGTCCAGTCCAACTCAATCCCCCTCGGCGCTGGTGCGCCCCCGGTTAGGACAGGACTCGTGGCCAATTCAATCCTCACTATCAGCCAGATCACTCGAGAGGCGATTCGCCTCTGGAAGAACTCCAACGCGTTCCTGATGAACATCGACACGCAGTACGACGATGCGTTTGCGCGGACAGGCGCGAAGATCGGTACGGCACTCAGGATTCGCCTCCCGAACGACTATACCGTCCGCTCGGGTGCTACGGCGACCCCGCAAGACACCACTGAAAAGAACACCACCCTGACGCTGGCGACGCAGAAGGGCGTCGATGTGAGCTTCAGTTCGGTGGAACGGACGATGCAGCTCGATGACTACTCGAAGCGAGTGCTTCGGCCGGCAGTCAACAACCTCGCCGGTGCGGTTGCCGCCGACATCATGTCTGGGGCTGAGGGCGGCATCAGCAACATGGCGGGGAATATTACCTCGCAGGTGGTCAGCACCCCGAACGCCACCACCTATCTGACCGCCGGTGCGGCGCTCAGCACCTACTCGTCCCCGATGAACGATCGCAAGATCGTGAACAGCCAGTTCACGGAGGCTCGAGTGGTCGCCTCGCTGTCTGGGCTGTTCAACCCGGCTCCGGCGATCAGCAAGCAGTACGAGACCGGGATTATGAAGTCCGCTCTTGGGTTCGAGTGGATGATGGACCAGACGACTCTGGTGCATGTGAGCGGCACGTTCACTGCCGGTACGCTCAATGGGGCCAGTCAGACTGGCCTCACGATGACCACGAACGCCACGACTGGCACGCTCAAGGTCGGTGACATCGTGACCATCGACGGAGTCAACTCCGTTAACCGCATCACCAAACAGGACACGGGGCAGCTAGCCCAGTTCGTGCTGACCGCTGCGGCGCTCAATGCAGCTACGTCGGTCTCGCTGTATCCGGCGGTCATTGGCCCCAGCGGTGGCAATCCCGTCGCCTATCAAACGGTGGCGGCGTTGCCGGCAGATGCCGCTGCTATCCGCCTGGTGGCAACCGGCACTTACCGAAAGAACTTCGCGTTCGTTCCGGAGGCCATTACCATGGCAACGGCGGACCTGGAACTCCCGCGCGGTGTTCATGAGGCCGCTCGGATGAGCTACGACGGCATCAGCATCAGGATGATCACGGCCTATGCGGTGCTGACCGATGCGTTCATCACGAGAATGGACATCCTCTATGGGTACCTGTTCGTGCGGCCTGAATGGGCGGTAGTTATTCCCGACGTAGTGCCGTAACGCATACTCAGGAGTAACACGCTGTGACCATAGCATCTCTGGTGTACTTGCTGGTGTATCTGCTGATTTTCGTGTTGGTGTTGTGGCTGCTCTGGTGGGCAGGCAATGCCATTATCACGCTGATTCCGCCGCCCATTCAGCAAGTCGCCAGAGTTGTTCTCGTCGTGCTTATCGCGCTGATCTGTATCGGAGCCTTGCTGTCGTTGCTGGATGGGGGTATTCTCCATCCGCTGAGACTTGGCTCCTTGGGGAGTGTCATTTCATGACTATTGCAAAGATGCCTTCGGGATATCGGCTGATGCAGCGGGAGGATCTTATTCCGACTGTCGTAGATGGGCTGACGGCGACGGCCAGTGGAACGCAGGCTACCAGCCAGCTGATCACTGCCTCAGTGTCACGCTTCACTACTGTCACGACGACAGCAGACGGAGCAACGCTACCGGCCGCGCCGGCTCTACTTGAGCGCTTCACCATCATCAATGCTGGAGCTAACTCGATGAACGTGTTCCCTGCGGTTGGGGATGCGATCAATGCGCTGTCGGCGAATGCGGCGTATGCTCTGGCGGCGGGGAAGACCGTGCAGTTTGTGGCGGCTGGTCCCTTGCACTTCCACACCTTTCCGGCCTGAACCATTCCACAACTTTAACCTCGGAGCCTATCATGCCTGAGAGCGACGTTAAGTCCAACAACATGTACAGTCATATCAAGTTTGCGGACTATGAGTACAGGCCGTATCCGAGAATGCTGTACGACGCGGAAGGGGTCGGTACTGCGGTGCTGAGCGAAACGGAAGAGGCCGATTGGCGGGTAGCGGCGGCACTGCAGGAGGTCCGGGCTGAGGCATCGCCGCTTGCAACTGCGGCAATCGCCACCGTGTCAGCATCGTTGGGGAAACTGCGGGCCGAGGACGCAAAGCCTGCGGCCACTGGTTACTCTCCGAAGAGTCGGGGGTAACGTCTCGTGCCCACTGCCGGGGATATCATCAAACGGGCGCTCAAGACCGCTGGGGTCCTCGGCGTGGGGCAGACTGCTCTGGCCGAGGACACTGATGATGCCCTCACAGATATGAATTGGATGCTGAGCCAGTGGCAACGGAAGCGCTGGCTCGTGTATCATCTGATCGATATGGCTCTGGTGTCGAAGGGCATTAACAGCTATACGATTGGGCCTGGAGGGGATTTCGATATACCTCTCCGGCCTGAAAAGATTGCTAGCGCGTTTGTGCGGCAAATGGTCGGTAGTCCTGGTTTGCGGGCTGATTTTGGACTCGAGATCATCGAGGCTCGAGAGGACTACAATCTCATCACGCTGAAAGACTATCCCTCGTTCCCGAGTAGTATTTTCTATGATAGTTCCTTCCCGCTCGGAACGATCTACTTCACTCCCACTCCCGGCAACGCCCTGTTCGAGATCCATATCGCGATCAAGGACTCTCTTCCGCAGTTCACCACAGTGGACGATGATGTGGTGCTGCCTGCAGAATACTTCGCGGCGCTTCACTTCAATCTGGCTCGACGGTTGCGGGTGAGTTATCAGCTTCCTGCTGATCCGAGCCTGGATGGGTTGGCGAAGGATGCGCTCAATGTGGTGAGAGGAGCAGACCTCCAGTTGGCTACGCTGCGGATGCCGGCGGATCTGCCGGGGGTTATGCCACTGGGACTCGGAATCGGACTGTTCGGCGGTGGCTCTGGCTGGACTGGGGTTAGCTTCACTGAGAACTGGGCAGGAGGGGCGCTGGTAACGACTGGTGACTACGTGCTCACGGGCTCTGCTCCTTATGCTTTCAATATCTACAGCGTAGAAACCTCTGTTGGAAGCCTCGGAGGGCAATTTAATTTCACCCTCGCGATTGATGGGGCGCCGATTGTGAGCCTCAGCGATATCGACGTAACCACAGTAGCCAAAACCACCACTCCAGGTAACGGCTATGTCGGAATTGGCTCCGTACTCACCTTGACAATTAACTCTGTGGTGGGCACTCCCACCGACTCGTGGATCACGATCTCGGGCAACCGCACCTAGTCGCCGGTCCAATAACACTGAGGAGTTCCCTTCATGGCAGGTACATTTACGGCCACTGGTGAAAACCGGGTACTTAACTGGATCTTCACAACGTCCAGCCCCACTCGGCCGACCACGTGGTATCTGGCGCTGCACACTGGCGCGAATGGCGGTGCCGGTGCCTCGAACGAGATCAGCGGCAACGGCTATGCTCGACAGGCAGTTACGTTCACGGTCTCAGGCAATGTCGCCAGCAACAGCGGTGCGATTTCCTTCGGTCCTGACACCACGGGTAACTGGGGCTCAGTCACTGACATCACCATCTGGGACAGCGTCACCTCGGGTGTCTGCCTGGCCCAGGGCACGGTGAGCGCTGCAGTGAGCTATGCGGTTGGCGATACGGCGACGATCGCTATCGGAGCCCTCACTATCACGCTGACATGATATCGTGGCAGACTGGTATGTTTCCAGTGTAGCCTATACGGCCGTCACGCAGTGGGCGGCGCTCACAACACTGGCTGTGGGCGCCATTCGGCGTCAACTCACCGCTCCGTCTGTTGGAAACGAACGTTGCTTTCGGGTCTCGTCAATCACGACGGGAATCACCGGAGCAAGCGAACCGACTTGGGTACTCACCAAAGCTGCAACCACCACTGACTCTGGTGTTACTTGGACCGAGATCACTGGAAATAGCACCTACAACTGGACTGCCCCGGCAGCACGACTGACCCCGATCTTCAACTCTGGCTCGTCGTGGGCTGCAGGTGGGGATCGGGTTTTTGTGTCGAGCGACCATGCTGAGACCCAAGCGGCGACACTCACCATCACCTCCCCATCGAGCACTGGTGCAACTAATCCCTGTACGGTGATCTCGGTCTCGCGGGCAGGAAGTGTACCTCCGGTCGTTGCCGATATCACGAATGGTGCCTCAGTCACAACGACTGGTACCAACACCATGACAATCAGCGGAGACGCTTATTACCAGGGGGTTACTTTCTCCTGTGCAACTGGCTCGAGTGGTGCCCTTTTAACACTTGGTGGCGCTTCTGTCTTTAAGCAGTTCTATAAGAACTGTGGATTTGTGATCGGGCAGACTGCCTCCGGCTCATGGATGACAATTGGAGCAACAGGTGGTGGTCGATTTGTCTGGGATAATTGCACGGCAAATTTTGCTGCCGTAGGGCAAGGCTTTAATATATCATCCCAGTCACTGTTTGAATGGAAGAACACAGCAAGCCCGTTGCCGGGTTCGGTGCCGACTACACTATTTGCCAGCTCCGGGCAGCAGGGAATGCTGATTCGTGGTGTTGATCTGAGTGCACTCGGTAGTGGCAAAACAATCTGTGCCGGAACTTCTTCCATGGCACGCTGTGTTTTCGAGAATTGCAAACTCGGCGCCAGTGTAACTGTTTCTACAATGCCAAGCACCACCTACAACAACACATGTGACCTTATTAACTGCGACAGTGGGGCGACAGGCTATCGCAACGAATGGTATCGTCGCGAGGGAACGGTTACGACCGAGACGACAATCACTCGTACTGGTGGGGCGAGCGATGGCATTCAGGCGGTGTCGTGGAAGACAGTTTCGAACTCCAATGCAACTGTTTACCAAGTGCTGGAACTTGCCCCGATTAGTCAATGGAATATTCTAACTGGCACTAGTCACACGGCCACGATTGAGATCGTTAGCAGTGCTTCGCTCAACAACGATGATATTTGGCTGGAGTTGGAGTATCTCGGTAGTTCGAGTTCACCGATCAGTTCGGGTGGAAATAGCACCGTGGCAACGAGGCTGACTGCTAATGCTGCCGTTACGACCTCAACCGCAGCCTGGAATAGCAGCCCCGCCACTCCGGTCTATCAGAAACTCCAGGTCACATTCACGCCGCAACTGGCGGGACTGGTCATCGCGCGAGTGAAGCTCGCCAAGCCCTCGACTACGGTGTATGTCGATCCCCTCATTACGATCGTATGAGGCCATTAGATGGCCAAATCCCAATATGCGATCCTGACCCCACACGGCGTAGTTTATATTAACGAGGCTAACTCCCAGGCGCAGGAGGCGACTCCGCTTGGCGGGTATTTGAACGAGCAAAATAGTGGTGTTGCTCGGGAACTCGGGGCGACGTTTGGGCCGAGCAGTGCGCTGGTTGGTGCGATCAACGGGAACCGGCCAATACAGGAGGCCATTGCCTCAACAAGTCTCCAGGCTGTAGCGCTGCACAAGCTTGGCGGTCTCGCTGGGCATCAGGTTCCGATGAGTGCGCTGTCCGCCAACCTCGTGCATAATCGTGCCATCGCCGCCGATATCGCGCCACAATCAGTTGTGACCGGCAATCTCGCTCGAATTAAACCACTTTCCGGCGCTCTTACCCCGACTTCGCTTTTGACGTGCTACCAGGGCAGAAACCTCCTGTGGAGCACAACCCCGACCTCGTTGATGGTGACTGCGCTGCGCCGCAGTCGAGCCCTGGTTGAGGGTGTTGCACCGGTCTCGCTGATGAATGTCATTCCAAACGTCTCTATTGGAATGATCGAGGCCGTCACACCGATTAGCGATCTGGAATGTAGCATCGCTCGAAGCCGGGCACTGAGGGAGGGAATTCGGCCAACTGCAGTTCCATTCTGTACGCTGGGGCGGAGCATTCCTCTGGTGCCGGACCCCATCATTTCGCTGAGTGCTGTGGCGCTGACTCGGATGGGCGGTGGGCATACTCGGCCGTTCCTCGTAGTGGTGGACTAAGATGGCAAAAGTCCAGCTACTCGGTGGTGCGTATGTAGCGCGAAGCGTAATCGCTGGTATGCAACGCTCACTCAATCTATACATCCAACAGACCCCTGTGGAACAGGACGAACCGGCTTCTGCGATCCATCTCCCGACTCCAGGGATGGTGCCAATCAACACTCCGACGCGAGTGGTCGATCCCGCATATCACAGCTTCAGTGACCTGGAATGTGTGCTGCTGAACTTGCGCCCCAAGTCCATTGCTCGGGCTCAGATCTTTGGCACGAGTGAACTGGATGCAACGATTAAGCGTGGGCGGGATCTTAGCTCATTTCTCTTTGTAGATACGAGCTTTATTGGCGTTACCTTCAACCCACTGTTTCGGCCGCTTTCTGAGTCGGTGCTGCCGCTCAGCACGATAGCGGTTGCCGTTGCTCGAAGTGGCGGTTTGGGTGCGAGCCTGAGTTCGGTGTCGTTGCTGAGCACGATTCTTACTCATGTTCGACAGCCGCTGGCGCTGAGCGCTACTATGCTATCGAGTACGGTGATCAGCGTCAATATTGGGTTGTTGACGGAGAGGCTAACTCCGCAGTCCCAACTAACCGCCGGGATTACTAAGTTCCGAGCAGGACTGGCGCTTAACGCAGCTATTCTCCCGAGCTCGCTCCTGCGTGCAAACATCATTCCGCTTGTCGAGGCCATAGGCTCGGTGACGCTGTTAAGTGGCATTGTTGGCAAAACACTTGCTCCGAAGGCATTGACTGCAGCACTGATTCCTGGGACTTTGTTGCATGCCAATATTGGTACGCTGCGGATGGTGGCTGCTGGCGTAACTGTGCTAACGGCTGGAGTGGTGAAGTTTCGGGCGCCGAAACCGCTGACTGCCTCGATGGCTCCTGTGTCGAGACTGCATGGCAACATCGGTACGCTTGTGGAAGTGATTTTGCCTGGGAGCTTGCTCGCAGCGGTGGTCTCGCGGATTCGCCCTCCCAAGCCCATCACCGAAGCCTTGGTGCCCCACAGTGTCCTGGCTGCCACTGTCCATAAACGTGGAGTAGCTGCTGCGGCATTTGCCTCAACCAGTTCCATTGCTACTGTTCTGCATCGCAAGCGTAAGCTCTCTGGGGCCTTGGCTCCTGGCAGCAATGTCGTCGCAACAGCGTTGAGCTCTCGCCTGCAGGGACGATACTTCCCGACGAGTGCGCTGGCGCTTACGCTAAAGCGTGGCCATGCCCTGTCCGCGAGCCTCAATCCACGTGCTGTGCCGACTGCGACGCTGAAGCGAAAACGGATACTCTCCGGATCGTTGGTGCCTAGATCAGTGTTGGTCGGGGAGGTAAAGAGCCCTGGGCGGTTGGTCGAAGTGCTTGCCCCGAAGAGCACGCTTGGTGCCACGCTCTCGCCGAAAAGCACTGGAAAATACTACACCCCAGTAAGAAACTGGTATGTGGCGCCAAACGGGAATGATCCTCCGACTGGTCAAGGCACGAGCGTGAGCCCGTGGCGCACGCCGGCCGGAGCGGACAGCAGTGGGAAGCTTCTTCCTGGTGATGTGATCAATTTCGCTAGCGGAACCTACAATCTCACCGGCACGCAGTATCTCAACAATGGAGGCAACACCAACTCCCTTACCGGGTTCGTGGTCTACAAGTCCACTACGCTGTATGGCGCCAAACTCGTGATGACCGTTAACACGCCAGATGATGTGCTGAAGGCCCAGACCGATTATGTGATTTTCGATGGGTTTGAGATTGATGGCGGTAATGCTGGGGTAGCAACGCTCTCGGCAGCCAAGTCCATTGGGAGCGGGATTGGCTGCTGGGGCCACCATATCATCGTGACCAACTGCAAGATCCACGATTGCGGAGCCTCTGGAATCCAAGCCAACTTCAAGGACTGGTACACGTTCGACACGAATATCACGTACAATAACTCCAACTGGAACGGCAACCAGACCAGCGGAATTTCCATCTACGAGCCCACCAATGTGCCCTACACGGCCTCGGCCGCTGATCTCGCTGCGACGTATCGTATTCAGGTCATCAACAATACCAGCTATGGAAATTTCATTGTAGGTGGGACTGGGATACTCCCGACCAACCACACTGACGGCAATGGTATCATCATGGATGATTTCCTGCTAAACCAAACGAGCAACCCCTACACCACGCCACCAAACTCCGCTATACCCTACACCCACAATTCGCTGGTACAGGGTAACACCACTTACAACAACGGCGGCCGTGGGGTGCATGTGTTTAGCTCCACCAAGGTCATCTGCAACGCCAACACCGCTTACAACAACATGCGAGACCAGGGCATTACCGGAACGGAACGCGGAGATATCTGTGCAGTTGACAGTATTAACTGCACCATGACCAACAACAAAGGAGAGCCTACGTCACTGTCCTCAGGGTTCAATCAGTACTGTACGGCGGTACTTCACGCGAGGAACACGAGCATTACCTGGACGGGAAATGCTACGTATGATCCAAGGACTGGACTTCGCTCGTACAACATTGATGATGGTACGGTGGCGGCTGCATTCCCTGGTGCTAATCCGCTGGGGGGACCTTTGCCGTGACCAAGGTCTTTCTCGGTGGTGGATCATATCAGTCGCAATCGCTGATTGCTTCGGCACAGCGGGCGCTGAATGTGTATGCGGAAGAGATCCCCACGCCGGAAGGCGAGGCCGTGCCGCCGAGAGCACCAGGAACACCAAGCCAGCCTCCAGCGTATGTGTACTATCCGGTCCCTGGATCTGTGGGGCTGAGTCTCGAAACCAATCTCACCGCGCATCTCTTTCCGTACTCGGACGTGGAGTGGCGGATCGTTCCGATTGGCTCGGTTTGTAGTTACTCCCCACCAACTGGGGCGCCATTCTTTGTGGAAAGCTTTAGCGGTAGTGGACACCTGGATACTCATGTCGGAGAGAGTGCTCGGTGGTTTACGTTTAATGGAGTTGGTGCTGCGTTTGGTACGGTTAGTGGAACCGAACTCGATGCGGGTGCATTGGTGTTGGCGGGAAATGGACTGTATCCTGGCGCAGGGAGTTATCCTGGTGGGATTAATTTCTATGGCTGGGCATACTGGGCTCGAACTTCATCGACAGTAATGCGAACATCGCATCTGCAGGGATCTCCCACTGTTGTTACTGCATACAATACTCTTCCTGATGGTCAGTTCCCTGACCATGGACTGTACTCGCTCCCAGACAATATTCAGTTCGAGGCATCGTTCGAGATCCATAATCCACAAGCACCAGGAAATGTTGAGCTTTGGATAAACGGCCAGGGACCTACGCGAGCAGAAAGCGCTACGTATTCAGCATATTTCCAGATAGTTTCCTGCGACATTAATGGAGACTCGAACTTGACTGGACCGTACATTGCAGTCTCTGGTGGTGTTTATTCTGGACCTCCCAATGGAGTTGGCTTGTCTGGGGCAATTGTTCCAAGTCTCGGACCGTCGGATCACTACACCGCTTACATGCAAATGACTGGTGTCCCGGGAAACTGGAGTTGCTGCTACTTTCTTCAGCGCTCAACGGATGGACTGTGGTTGCAGCCAGATTCCTCGTTCGCCAATGTGCGGCAAGGATTTCATAGAGAGGTACCTCCGCATGGCGGTGGAAACCAGTGGATTGATGACCCCACCTTTGCTTATCGTTCGGTTGGTTTCCGTAGTAGCGCCAGTGATGGACCTGGAGATGGGTCTGCACCGGCATCCGGTGTATCGTATGGTTTCCTCGGCGGGATATCTATTCGACTCGGAGACTTCCGTCCATTCCTCACCACACCTGAACCGACCATAGTTCAGGTTATGCATGTTAAGAATCTCGCGATTAAGGAGATTGTCTGATGCCCAGAACTGGACCGGTAAGGGGCCTCTACACCTGCGGGAACGGGGACCTATACGCAGTGTGTTACGACACACTCTACTGGGTGGATGCTACGTTTACGTTCACGGCTCTCGGGACGATTGCACCTGGGACCACTCCCGTCTCCATGGCCGACAACGGAACGAAACTGGTATTGGTGGATGGTACCACTGGCGGGTACGTGGTGGACCTCGCCACGAGGATCATGTTCGTGATCGACCCGACCTCGGTGACGCCCAACGAGCAAGGATTCTACGGTGCTGACAAGGTGGACTATATTGACACGTTCTTTGTGCTGAACAAACCACAAACCCCGATCTTTTACTGCAGCGGGAGCGAGGACACCACGTTTGATCCGCTGGATTTTGCCAGCAAGGTCTCCTACGCAGACGGGCTGATTACACTGGTGGTAGTGCACTCGGAGATCTGGCTGCTCGGCCGCTTCACGACGGAGATCTTTTATAACTCCGGCGGACAGTCTGGTGGAACGTTCCCATTTGAGCGTATTCCCAACACCGTAATTAACCAAGGATGTGCGGCGAAGTTCTCTGCAGCCAAGGCAGGCGAGGCGGTGATCTGGCTATCACGGAGCCTCTCAGGTCATGCCATGGTGGTGCTGGGGCAAAATACCACTGTCAACCGGGTGAGTACTCATGCGATTGAGGTGGCGATCAGCAGTTACTCCGTGATCGATGACGCGATCGGAATGGTGTACCAGCAGCAGGGTCATGCGTTCTATGTGCTTACCTTCCCCACTGCTGATAAGACCTGGGTGTTCGACATTACCACTGGGTTTTGGCATGAGCGCTGTTGGCTGGATGCCAATGACGGTCTGACCGAGCATCGGCATCGGATGAACTGCGTAGCGTTTGCCTATGATAAGGTGGTTATCGGGGACTGGGAGAACGCCAACATCTACGCCCTGGACCCAACAGTTAATACTGACAACGGTGCTCCGATGAAGTTCCTGCGCTCGTTCCCGCACATGCTGGATGACGGACGACGCATGGTACATAATCGGTTTGTGGCTGATATCCAAGTGGGAGATATCGAGTCTACCAACATCGGAATGGCGCTCAGGTGGAGTGACACTCGCGGTGCGACGTGGAATCCGCCTGTGATTCAGACTCTTGGCCTCCAGGGAGATTACTACACTAACGTCCAATGGCGTCGGCTGGGCATGGCGAGAGACCGGGTGTACGAACTCAGTTGGACCTCCGGCCCGACTGCGCTCCAGGGCGCCTGGATCGACACGGTAAGAGCGGGAACCTAAGAGGACCATCGTTGTGACCAATCCAGTTGTTACCGCGGCCAATCAGGGACTGCCGAACGCGAGTGATCCGCTCGTAGACAAGGATCGGCGCATCACCAATACCTGGTACTCGCTGATGCGGGCGTTATGGATTCGCACAGGGCAATCGCTGGGAGTGGTTACGCAAAGCGCCGTGGATGCAGCAGCAGCAGCGGCGGCGGCGGCGCTTATTGCGCAACTCGCAGCACAGGTAGCCCAACTTGCAGCCAACGCCAGCCTCAAGAAAACATCTAACTTGAGCGATGTCGCCGACACAGCAATCTCGAGATCCAACCTCGGCCTGGGCTCTGCGGCAACCCACGACACAAGTTTCTTCGCCACTGCTGCCCAGGGAGCAGAAGCGGATACAGCATTACAACGCGCTAGTAATCTCGGCGATGTGGCAAGCAGCGCAACTAGCCGGACCAACCTGGGAATGGGGACTCAGACCGGATGGACGGCCCCAACTGGCACAGTGTCCCGTGGCACGTTCAACGCAGCCTGGACTCAAACCATTTCCAACCCTCCGACCCAGGCCGAAGTCCAGGCCGTGGTGACTCAGGTCCAGATCCTGTCCACTCGATTGGCGGCGCTGGAGTTGGACCTTGCGACGGTGCATCTTATTGGGCCGTGAGTGCGCAACCCACGGGGGATCGTTTGTGTGACGGTATGGGGTGTCCCTGCGATCCCGCCGTATGATAGGGTCCTAAGCATAGCACGGAGAATCTCAGATGCAGAATTTTCACCGCCTGGCTGTTGGTATTAATGTAGAGGGGGTGAAACTCCAGCTACATCTCCATCCCGAGTTGTGGAACATGCATCAAGATCGAAAGAACGCTCCAGGTTCACCGCATGCTGGTATGAGCGATATCTGGGTGCGGTGGCGGGAGAAAGAGCGGGGTGAGTTGCCGTTCATGCCAGCGTGGTTGCCGGCGTGGCACTCGCTGGCCGCACTGCGCCCCATCGTATTCGGGCTGATGTCGGCGGTCAATGCTACGTTCCTCGGCGGAGTATTGATTACTCGCATTCCCCCCGGTGGCGTAATCCTCCCGCACAACGATCGTGGAACCTGGCACGCAGAATACATGAATGTGAAACTGTATGTGCCGATTGCTTCCAACTCCAGTTGTGTGAATGTTTGTGAGAGTGAGACTGTGGTGATGGGCGAGGGCGAAGCCTGGTACTTCGATAACTTGCGTGAGCACTCAGTAGAGAACCACGGGGATACGGAACGGATAACACTCATTGTTTGCATGAGAGTGGAGTGATGGCGATGCAGGAATATCAACGACTCGATCCGCAGCCAGTCCAGGTGGATTTCAACACTGTTGACGATGTGTTTGTAAAGCAACTGGTGGTGGCGAAAGCGGGAACGTTTATCCCGCAGCACTCTCATTGCTACGATCACTCAACGCTCGTGGCCACGGGCCGGGTAGCGATCTGGGTCGATGGCAAAGCAGCCGGTATCCACAGTGCCCCGTATATGATGCTGATCAAGCGTGGCACCAAACACTTATTCGAGACCCTCGAGGATAACACCATTCTATACTGCATCCACAACCTTACCCATAGTGGTGTGGTCGAGATACTGGAACAGCACGAACTGCTGGGAGATCTATAAGGTGGTTTCCGAAACATCTCAGAGATAGGAGGGGCAATTGCCTTGGGGAGCAGCGATTGGAGCAGCAGGAAGCATCATTGGTGGTGCACTGGCTGGTGGGGGCACTGGTGGGAGCCAGGGCATTCTCAACAACGCAGTAGGTACCTGGGATAAGAATCTCCAGGACCATTTGGAACTTGCCTCCGCGCAAACCACTCCGTACATTGGTGTGAATCAACAGGCTCTTCCGCTGCTCACCCAGAACCTGCCTGGATATGTGGCAAAGTTCAATCCAACGGACTTGGCCTCCACTCCTGGTTATCAGTTCCAACTGCAGCAGGGACTGAAGGCTACGCAGAACAGCCAAACCGCGAGAGGCCTCGGCGTGAGTGGTCCGGCAATCCAGGCCGGAGACCAATATGCTCAGGGGCTTGCAAGCACCACCTACAACCAGCAACTACAGAACTACCTTGCCCAAAATCAGCAGGGCTACAATATGCTAACTGGCATGGCAAACCAGGGCATGCAAGGTGCGTTGCAACTCGGCAATCAAACCGTGGGTGCAGGTGAAGCTGAGGCTGGGTTTGGCATGCAGGGGGCGGGAGCGAGTGGCGCGTATAACACCATGGGCGCCAATGCGTTTGGCGGTGGAGTGGCCAATGCAGGTGGAGCCCTCTCAGCAGCACTGGCACCAAATGGCGCCGCGAGCACCGTACAGAATGGTGGTTTCCTTGGCTCTGTGGCTTCTGGCATTGGTTCGCTCTTTGGCGGCTCCAGTGGCGCCTACTCCCCGCAGGTGACAACCGGTCCCGGTGGTACTCTCGCCGGACCTGTGTAACGGAGAATACTGATGTCTTCACTTCCGATCGCACCTCAGTACGTCCCTCCGGATATTATGCGGATGGGGCTAGAGGGCGCTGAGACCAATAAGGCGCAGGTGAGTGCTGCCAGTCTTCAGAATGAGATGCAGCAGAGCAAAGCGAACTATCTGCGCTCTGCGCTGGCTGGAGCTCTGCAGGACCCTGGGTCCTCGCTCGATGATGCGACTAAGGCAGTGGCACTAGCAGCCAAGTCGATTGGCGACCCCGAGACCAATCGCATTGCGGCGGCGATGACAGCGGCGCTGCCAAAGTCCACCGGGAATCCCGAGTCGGATCGGCTGGCTCGCGACGCAACGCTAAGGACGGTGAATGGTGCGCTTATGAGCGCAGACGCACGAGGTGCCCTCCAGGTGCCCCAGAGTTTTACTGTGCCAACTGGGGCGCAAACCGGCTATGGTGCTCGGGTAGATCCGCTTACCCAAAAGATTATCTCTGGTCCACAGGGTTGGGTGCAGCAACAGGCTGGGCCGGCCGAACAGGCAGCGCGAGTCGCAGGTCCTCCGGGGCCGGACAATGCTCCGACGACTGTGCCTGCGGTCAGCGCGCCAGGGGTGTCGCCGGGCCTCGTCGGTGTGCCCTCGGTTACAGGAGCGCTTGCTGGAGCACCTCCGATTGGAAGTCTGGGCCAAGCACCTGGAGGTGCGACTCCAACCTCCGCCACCTCCGATCTCGTCGATCATATCATCAGCCACGAGAACACCATCTACGGCATGACGGCAAAAGATCCGAATTCCAGTGCAGCTGGAGCTGCAGGTATCATTAATTCTACCTGGAAACAGGAACTTGCCAAGGTCCATCCTGAAATGGTGGCGGGGAAGAGTGACGCTCAGATCTACGCTATGCGGACTGATCCGGCGAACTTGCAACTCACCAAGGACGTAGTTGCGCAGTACATGCAGACCAACGCCACGGATCTGGTGGACAGAGGTATTCCTGTGCGGGCAGACACGCTGTATCTCGCGCATGGATTTGGGGCGGCTGGAGCATCGGCGCTGCTGAAAGCGCCGGGATATGAGCCCGCTTCACAAGTACTGAGCGCTGATGCGATGAAGGCGAACCCGCGACTTGCTGGGATGACCGTCTCGGATGTGCTGACACAGGCGGCGCAGAATGCAGGCGGGCGGCAGCCTATTATGCTCGGAGCAGCGAAACCGACAGTGCCAGCAGCGCCTGCCGCCGCGCCCTCTCCTGTTGTTCCTGGTGCTATGCCTGTCGGCCCTGGTCTCTCCGTCCCTGCTAACGTGGACTACAATGTTGAGAGCCAGAAGCAACTCGTGACCCTCAACACTCAGGCCCGGGACATTGCGTTTATGCAGGACGCACTCAAGCAGGCAATGACTGGTCGTGGAACTGAGGGTCTCCAGACGCTCAAAGCCACCGCCAACTCGTTCTTCCCTGGTGCATTTACCGAGTCCACTTCTGCCTACGACATTGTGCAGAAGATGGCATCGCAACTGTCGCTCCAACTTGCTGGTCCGCGTGCCAGTGAGTTTAAAACCGAACTCGCAGAGGTCGGTACGCCTGGAACTGGGATGACTAAGGAGGCCTCGATGGAGATCCTCAACAAGGCCCTAGGCTACACTCGGCAGGAGATGGCAGCGACCAGAAGCGTTACCGACCCGGCGCAAGCGCTGGCTCAGCACAACGCCTACTTGGCTGGAACAGATTATCGTGCGTTCAGTGCGGATCGGTTGTCCGCTGATCAACACGCTAAACTCACAAAACAACTCCAAACCGAGGGTAAATCCTCGCAGCAAAAGTTCAACGAGTCGCTGGTTAAGGCCGATGCCGGCGGATATCTGGGACGATAGTCATGCCAACTGCAGAAGAGATTTGGGCAAGGCTCGGAGCACCGGAGTCGTCAGACACTCCTGCTGTGGCTCCGGCTGATCCAAAAGCAGCGGCGATACTGAGTAGGCTACAAGCAGCCGTGGCACAGGAGGAGGCTGCTGCTAGAGGAACTACTGAGGCGGTTCCGCCTGTGGCGGAAGGTGCAGGGTTTGGCTTGAGTGGTGCGTCACGGACAGAAGGGGCGGACTTGACTGGAGCGAGCGCTCCTCCAGCAGCACTAACCTCGGCGCTCGGGACCCTCGGCGAGATTGGCACTGACACCGCCGGTATTGCCAAGGCGGCCATCCAAGACGCAAAGGACCGCACGGCGAGGATCGCTGATGCGCGAGGGGATACCCTTGGCGCGTTGGCACAATATCCTGGGTATTTGGGCGATGCAGCAGCACTTGCAACGGCACCACTTACTGCCGCGACAAATAGGCTCGTTGCCAACCCTGTTGCGTCAGGCCTCAATGCTGCTGGACACTATCTCAACGAGAATCTTCTCGGGATGAAAAGCAGCCCAGATTTCTTAACTCCTGGTGATGTGAATTTGGCCCTCTCTGCTGGTGCCCCTGGGGTGGTCGGACAGTCTGGACTCCTCACCCGCGCCGGAAACGCCCTTACCCGAGCACTCACTCCAGCTGTGACTCCCGGCACCGCTGCCCTCGCTGCTAAGGCCAAGGACATGGGCATTGATCTCAACATGAAACAGATCACACCTGTGTCCAACCCAAACTTTGGAGGCATCGATCAACCGAAACAGTGGACTAAGCAATTCAGCAACACCATGGGGATCGACACCAACAGTGTAACTGCACCAGTTGCCAAGCAGGCACTTCGGATGAATGGCCAGACCATGGAGAACATTGCCAACTCCAACGGCATTACGGTGGACCAGCCGCTGCTGGACACAATCCAGAACATGCGGCAGCAGGTTGGGATGCTGGCGGATGGGAGTACTGAGTCCAAGTGGGCCAACAAGCATCTCGATACGCTGGAGGCGGCGGCAACAGATCCGAGCGGAGTGATTGACGGTCCCACCTACCAGCGTCTTACCAATTTTAACTCCGAGATTGGTAAGAACATCCGCCGGGCCTCGTCGAACACCAGCGACCTCGCGTATGACATGAAGGCTGCGCTTGATGATGCGTTTACGCGCACAGCGACTGATCCGGATGCGGTCCAGGCCTGGATCAACGCCCGCAACCAGTACCGTCAGTCGGTGCTCGGAAAGAAACTCGCGGACAAGGCTGGTCCTGACGGCACGCTCAACCCGCAAGCACTCAAGCCCATGCTGAAAGGCAATGTGAGCGGGACGAATGCGGATCTTGCAGACATTGGGCAGTTGTTACCGAAACCAACTTTCACTGGGGGGATTGCGGTCCCGCCGTCGAGTTTTGGCAAAGGTGACGCACTCACGATTGCAACGGCGGCGGCGGGACCGCTATACTACGGCCTGCCTATCCATGCGGGTGCTGCAGCTGCTGGTGCCGAGGCGGCCTTGTTGGCGAGCCGCAAGTTGATGAATAGTAGGTTCCTGGCTGACATGGCAGTGCAGAGTAGGTTGGCACCGCCGGCCAATCCTCTCGTCCGTACGCCTCTTCCGATGGGACCGGGACAGTTGGCGTTGCCGATTGCTGGGGCGCAGAACTACTTGATGGGTGGGCAGAATGACCAACAGTAAGGTGCTTCCGAGAGGATATCGGGATAACAACCCACTCAATCTCCGCCCATCTCAGCCCTGGGAGGGGATTACAGGGGTAGATACTAGTGGTGGTGAACCGGGGTATCTGCAGTTCGTTGACGCTCAACACGGGATACGTGCTGGAGTGCGAATACTTTTGCGATACGAGGAGAACTACGGCCTCCACACCATTCGTCAGATCATGAACCGCTGGGCGCCATCCAGCGATGATAATCCCACTCAACGCTACATCACGTTTGTAGCAATTCAGTTGGGAATTAGTCCCGATCAGGTGATGAGCATTACCGAGACTACGGCGCCGACATTCATCGAGGCGCTCATTCGATTTGAACTTGGTGATCCACTCCAGTACGGTCGTGCGGAATGGTACTCGAAGGATCTTGTGGTGGAGGGAGTGCACATGGCATTCCACTCGACACCGCCTGCGCCTCTTGTGGGGTAATTGATCATGGGTAGCTCTTTTTGGGACGAAGCGAAACAGGTGCTTGGTGTGGTGGCACCGACGCTGGGTAGTGCTGTTGGTGGGCCTCTTGGTGGGATGGCGGCGAACCTGCTGATGAGTGCACTTGGGGTCGATGCGGGAACATCAGCACCGGCTTTGGCGACTGCGATCACGAACGCAACACCGGACCAACTTCTCGCCATCAAGAAAGCCGAGCAGGATTTTACGCTTGCGTTGGCCCAACTTGATGTAAGTGCGGAGCAGGTGGCAGCAGGAGATCGCGACAGTGCGCGGAAGCGGGAAGAGGTGGTCAAGGACCACACTCCTGCGATCCTAGCCTACGGGATTACTTTGGGCTTCTTCGCACTGCTGACCTTCCTGACTCTCCACGATGTGCCTGCCACCTCTCATGATCTGTTGGTGGCGATGGCTGGGGTACTCGGTACCGCCTGGGTCGGATGCATAGGGTATTACTTTGGTACTTCGTCTGGCTCTGATCGCAAGACCGAGCTACTTGCCAAGGCCTCTCCGGCGGTGGGGAGCTAAAATGGCTCGGCGAACTGTCATCGGGGGGAGTGATCGTCGCCGAGCAAGTGACCGTGTTCACGATGTGGAGATGGATGAGTGGTCTCCCGACACTCTCTTCATTCTCTTCCAGAGCTATCGGGAAGAGGTTAATAACATTCTCGAACAGCGAGACATCCGCCACCAGCAGCGGTTTGATGCGCAACAGTCAGCACTGCGCGACACGTTTACGGGGCTGGAGAAACAGTTCACAATTGCAATGCTGGCGGCGGAGAAAGCTGTGACAAAAGCTGAGACTGCAGCGGAACGACGGTTTGACGCGGTGAATGAGTTTCGAAACGCACTTTCGGACCAAGCGACCAAACTACTCACACGAAGCGAAGCTGAGGCACATTTCTCTGCCCTGCTGGATAAAATCGATGGCAACACAACGCAGGTGGCTAAGGTGGAACTTGACGCGAAATTGCTAGGAAGCTCAGCGGTGAAGCGCGAGGACCTCAACCCAATCTACGCCATTATCAATAAACTACAGGACGCGAGTTCAGTGTACAATGGAAAGAACCAGGCAATCAGCATGATGTTTACTGCAGCGTTCTCAGCGATTGCACTGGCGGTGTCCATCGGAGGTCTCATTGTCAGTATTCGCTCCAGCGCCACCACAACTCAAGTCACCTCCGGCCTGTCCCAGGACACGATTGTGCTGGCGAATAAGCTGGATGGAATGATTGAGGAACTGCAAAAGAGCCGTGGAGCTGTGAGTAGAGATTTCAGTCCAGGTGGGGGGAGTGGCCAGCGGCCATGAAATGTACAGGGGCGTTGTTGCTGCTACTACTTGCTTCGCCTGCGCTGGCAGAGCCTGCCGTGGTGTGCTCGGCAGATAATCTCGTCCCGAAGTCCTGGATAGATGGAGGAGTGGTCAGGGGTTATGCAGTGGATACTGCGGTGTTGGTGTTGCGGGCGGCAGGCTATGGACCAGTTATTCCCCGCGCACTCCCGTGGCCGCAAGCACAACAGGAGGCCTTGGCTGGGCACTGCTTCATCACACACTTCAGCAAGACCGACGCACGAGCACGGGTGTACGATTTCTCGGACATGGTTGTGCTGGATCGGATTGTAGCGGTAGTGCTGCGGGGGAGCGAATTTAAGTTTGACTCGCTGACTGATCTGCGCGGAAAGCGGGTGGGGCTGTTGCGTGCGGTGCAGTATGGTGGGAATTGGTCCAGCGCTGTGCCTATGTTTATCTCGGTTCCAGATGATGGAGCGGATCAGAGGCTGAGGGCGTTGGTTCAGGGCCAAATCGATGTGGCGATTATTAGCAGCGGTGCTACTGGACTGGCATTTGCTGCAGCCAAAGCGGGACTATTCCCTGAACAGTTCACGATCTTACAAAATCCAGTGGAATGGGACCCGAATTACATCGCCACAGCCAAGGGCCTGTTGGACGCGATGGCCATGGCTAAGATCAATGAGGCCATTGCTGGGCTCCGCGCTGATGGTACGCTTGCGCGCATATTAAAGCGTTATGCCGATATGGTGCCACAGTGAAGGAGGGTGTGATGTGAGAGTGGATGTGTATGTCCATACGGACTCAGATGCCAAGCTGGACAAGTTGATTCAGATGGTGACAGTGCTTACGGAAAAGGAAGTACAGATCATGGCAAATCTCGATGATATCGAAGCTGCAGTTGCTGCGGAAGCGACTGTGGAGCAGGGGGTTATTACGCTGCTCAATCAACTCTCTGCGGATCTCACTGCGGCGATTGCGGGAGGAGATCCGGCTAAGCTCACCGCGATCCTCACCAATATTCAGGCGAATACGGCAGCGCTGTCGGCAGCGGTGGTGGCCAACACTCCAGCAACGCCGACCCCGCCGACTACCACGGAGCCGCCGACTACTGAGCCGCCTGCACCTACGCCGTAAAGTGTGGTTGTGCAGATCCCACGATCCGGTAAATGAATGTGTGATAAGGCCCCCAATTTGGGGGCCTTATTCCATTCCGAAATCGCTGTGCGGACGGGGAGTGTAGAGGTCGGTGCCAGGGACCTTGGCGAACATGTCAATACGGACGGCGATGTCGAGCAGTCTGGGTCCGCGCTCGGAAGTGGTTTTGGCGGAGATGAACCGGATAAGTTCGGACTCATGGATGGGCTTCTTGTCTGTGACGTAGCGACGCCAAAAGTAAAAATGCATCTCCAACAATAGAGTCATATCACTTTTTCCGGCCATGGCACGGAACACATCCGGCATCACTTGCTCTGCCGCCAACAGCCAATTCCGCGCTCTATCCACATCAAACAGCGTAATCACGAGGGGATTGCCACTCCCGTTGGTACGACTGACGGTGGAGATGATGGCGAGCTTAATCACGTGGACCAGTCTTCTGGCGCAATAGTTACTTAGCCGGCTGTGCGATGGGATGGGCGGTAGGCCCTGTTCGTACCATCGCGAGAGTTCCACCTGGGCGGAATGCGCCCACCCACACTCCGCGTTGGTCATAACCATCTGCTTGAGGCCGGTCAACAGTGAGTCCGTGGTGAGGTGAGCGTAATCATCGAACAGGCCAAGGCGAGGCGCCGAGCCGGAATACACCATGATCACTCGCGACATAAATCCCATGCTCCATGCCTCCTCGGGAAAGAGTGAGGCGAGATACCCTGGCTGGGTGCCAGCGATGATATTGAGTTGAGGATTGATGATGTCCACGGATTTGCTGGTACGGCGGCTTTCCGAGAAAACTTTCGGGTTGTCATAAATGTCCGTGAGTACTGAAAGAAACTCCATGTCATGGCTCGGCAACAGCACCCCGAACTCACTCGAGGCCATGGAGAGGGAGTGGTATTCGATAAGTTTTGTTGGGTTGTCGGTTTCGATCTGGTGGCTGGACTCGAGCACATCCAACAGCGCGGCCTTGGTGGTGCTGTTCGGTGCCACCTTAATGTGCTTCGTTCCCATCCAGAGTTCCCGAGTGGGTTTGAGCGCCTCGCTCTTACCGATCCCTGGAGGGGAAACCAGCAGCACATAGAGGTTGGGGTAAATTTTTCCCATGCTGGTGCTAGCGGTGACACGATGCTCCAATGCCCCAGCTATGCACGAAATTCCAGCCCAGAGACGAAATATCTGTGGCGAGGCTACGTTTTCCGTAGCTACAATATAATTGTCAATCCAATCTGACATAGGTCAGAATCCCCTTAAAACACGCGATCCAGTCCCTCTAACCGAGGGCGCAGAGCGGTTCCTTTTTTGAGGCCATTGGGGTTGAGCGTCTCGTGGTAATTAGCCCAGTTGTAACCAACCTTGCACTCGCCTGGGACGATCAACTCGTGGCCGTGGTGTTCGTGGCGAATGTCGATGAGGCGGAGTGCCTGAGAGCACAGGGCTGGGAGATCCGCGGACACGGGAACCTGGAAATAGATGGCGTCGTGGACTTGAGCTAAAAGTTGGACCTCCCGTCCGAGTTCGTTCCATACGCGCCACATGCCGAGATTCATCCGCATCGCCGTCGAGGACTGAGGCGAGAACGCAATCGCTTCGCGGAGGGTTGTGTCGTCACTGGGGCGCCCGAAGAATGTCCGTGTCACATCCCAGGGGGTGGTAAGCTGGTGAGTGGTCTGGATTTGAGTCGCGACCCAGCGGTGCCACTTTGGGATGGCCGGATAGGCAGTGAAGTAGGCTCGCTGGAAATCCTCCATAAGGCGCAATACCACCTTGAGGTGACGGGCCATAGTCCAGGGAGTGCCCATGTAGTTTGAGCCGTGGCCACCTCGTTTGGCCAGATCCCGATACGAGAACTCACGATAGAACTTAACGTCAGCAATAGCTCGATCGCGCTTCGGGTCTCCGGTCCATGGGAGATCCCGCCAGATGAGCTTGGCCGTGGTGACGTGGAGGTCGCCAGAGTAGCACGCATCGAGATAGGTCCAATCGCCCAGAATGGTTCCGCAGAGCCAACCCACCTCACGACTCTCGGCCTGCTCGAGATCAATACCAACAAGGATGTAGCCTGGGTCCGCCACGAACATCTTGCGGAGTTCCGGAGCGATATTTTGTATATTTCTCCCGGTACCTGTAACTGATCCAGAGCTACTAAATCTCCAAGTTTCAGTACCTGCAATATTGAAGCTGGTTCGGAAACGACCATCAGGATCAATCTCGGTTTCGAGTACTTCTAATTGTTTAGCATAGTCCCGTACTGCCAAAATTGTAGTTATTATTGGAAGTGCGTGGAAATAGATCTGGAGTTTCTCTAAGGTCTCTCTATCGGTGGAGAGTCGGCGGACTCCCTTTTTTGAACTCCACTGTTCTGGCAGGTGCATGGTGCCGTAGAAGAAATCGATTAACTGTTTCGGACTGCGGGGATTGAGACCCTTCCCCCACACCGCAAATGCCAGTTGCTGCAGGACGTTGTCCAGGCGAACAAGCTTGTTGCGCAAGCACTGCGCCCCGATCCTCCGCTCGGTTTCATCAATGCGAAACCCTCGCATCGACATTTCAAGCGCAGGCCCTTGAAGCGCACGCTCAAACCCATACACCTCTGGTTCTGCGTTGAATAGGGTTTGGAGAGCCTCAAGAACCTCGAACGTAACACAGCAATCCAGACCATTATAGATCTGTTCCTGCTGTGGGATATGCTGTCCCTCCACCAGCAAGTCGGTTCGAATGTATGGCAACGGGGCTACTCCTGGATTTTCCGATACTCTATCTCGATATCGTTGGCCTCGGCCAGGGCAATTTCATCTCGCATGCCAGAGCTGATTCCCAGATCCGCATACACCGCGAGCACATCACTCACCAGAAGCCATTCCTTGGCTGCGGCCATGCCAACGTCCCGATCCACCTCATCGGTGTCATCGAGGACCTGGGGGTAAAGGAGGTGCGGGACGTACGGAGCATCACCACGGCCGAGAGCGTCGAGCATGGCGGATTGGGCATACTTGGTGTGGGCGGCAGTGTCGCCACTGTAGGGGGAACAGATGAAAACGCAGAGCATGGGAGGGTCTCCTTGGGTTACGTATCTAAATACCGCATCGCCGGAAACAGGGGTTTAAGGTAGGACCGAATCGTTTAAACCCCTTCCTAAAGGGTTTGACGGACCGACACGACATGGCACCGCGTTGCCCCTTTGCGGGTGGGTTTCCGCCGATGATATCCCTTTTGCCAATCCGCCCTTCCGCCAATCGGAGCCTTTGATGACCGCCTCGCCACCTTATTGGCACACGTTAGGTGCGGGGGACAATTCGGACATTTTCCGAACGAGTACCAACCGCACCAGCATCGTTCTGCGGTCGGGATTTTGGCAAGCGACCGCATGTAATCCTGCTGGTCCTCATTGAAGAGGCTCATGACGGTTCGCCGGCTATCTGGATGCGGTCTCCGAGGACGCGGCGGAGGATGATCGCCATTCCGCGCCACGTTCCGTCTGGTTCAACCAGCCACGCGTCTCGGAGCCGCTGGCATTCCTCCATCGTGACCGTAACCGGCGTGGAGAGGAGGTGGGCGCGGGAGATGGCGGCGACCGCTTCTGCGACGGTTAGATGTCCATCACGAGCTGCGGTGATTTCTCGATAGATCACATCACGCACGTCTTCCGGCGCCTGCGGTGTGGTAAGGTTTTGTTCAGGAGTCATGGCTTGTATCCTTTTTACACTGCTATTGGAGGTCACTCTTCTCTCTTCAACTCTTCTTCCTTGCGTCTGGTTCGCATCAACTTCCACGAGCTTTCAGAGGTGTAAATGCTCCCCATGAAGCCTAAGCTCTTTTGGAGTTCTGGGAACATGGAGTGATGGAGCAGCATTGTATCGTGGAGGCAATTGCGTGGACGTAGTCCCATCCGCGCCAAATACGCGAGATCATACATGCCATTTTGGAAGATCTTGGGCATTGGGAGCTCCAGCAGTATTCGTATGTGCTCCCACGCAGCTAACTCATCATCGAGCGTAGGCCAATAATTTCTGCCAGGATATCGACCATCATACAGAGGAATACAAATAGCGTCACAGCGAGAACGGGCAAATCCCACACAGGAGATTGTTTTGTGCATAGTCTCAATGTCAACAGCAAGGTAGTTAGCATGTCGGGCCTCCTCGGTCCATTCAGCGATCTCGGCTAGAGTTGGGTCAACTAGGACTTGACGTTGCGGACGACGGATCTCGGGGAACTCCATCTCGCGTTTCGCCTTTAGGAGGTCCTGGAGGACGACGACTCGAAGGGCCCAGTTGCGAAGCACTGCCGCAGGGTGGTATGTGGGGAGGACTTTTAAGCCAGCGGCTGGGCCTACACCATGCGCCACTACTCCCCGAAGCGCACCGATGGCAGCACGACCTAGAAGTGCCCAACAGGCGGTGGCACCGAGGGCGATGCAAAGGGTGCGAGGGGCGAACGCGAGTTCCGCGCCCAGGCGATCGAGCTCTGGGAGATGCTCTGGAAGGAGATATTTGCCCTGACGCAGCGGGAGAAGCGGATAGTTAAATCCGGCGTCCTTTTTCGGACCACAGAGGAGATCGATGTTGTTGCTGGGAGGGCGTTTGGCGAGGACATTCGTCAACAGGAGGTCCTGGCGCCGGAGACCTGCGTCTATGAGAATACGAGAGAGTTCCTGTCCGCTCGCTCCGACGAACGGGAAGCCGGTTAGTTCCTCCTGCTCTCCGAATGCTTCACCAACTATAACAACAGGAGCATCTCTCGGACCTGTAGTATGTGCAAAAGGAGGAGCTACAGTGTGTACCAAAACTTCCTCCTGTTTATTATGTTGCTTATGGTTGAACTGCTGCATTCATATTCTGCAGCAATATCTCGCATAGTATAGAGTCCGGTCCTGTGCATAAAACGTATATTCTCAAAATCGTCTTGAGTGAACCTTTGATCCTTGGCTCTGCCTTTAAGAACGCAGTCTTGTTTATTCTCTGTGTCTGTTCCTAAAAACAGATGGGCTATGTTGCAACAAAATCCTCGGTCACAGTGATGACATACCTGCAGTCCTTCCAGTATGACGCCTTTTGCCAGTGTCCAAGCATGTCTATGACTTAAGTAACTCTTATCATTTCGCTTTGTGAGTTTATATTTGTTATGAGCATGGTGCATCGTTGTTGGAAACCAGCAATCAGTGTGAGTAATCTCCATCTGGTTCCAAAAGAGACGATCTTTTGCATAAACTTCTGGATCGAGTAACAGACTAATAGTCGTCACTTCGCCCCCAGCGGTGCGGGTTTCGCCAACAGGGTGGAGGCGGCGCGAAGAGTGCGGAAAAGTTTCATCGCGGAGCATGCGTTTGCGTGGTGTTCGGCATCGGACTCAAGCCCGAGAACTCGCTTGGCACCGAGGCACTCAGCAGCACGCAGCGCCGAGGCGCTTCCACAGGTCGGGTCGAAGAGCGTGGTGTGTTCGTCCACAAACATCTGGAAAAAGTGCTTGAGGACGGGTTCGGGTTTGGTGCTCGGGTGGTGTTCTTTGTTGGTGGGAGCGGCGATAGCGTTTGCCACAGGCTTGACGATGAAGCGATCCTCGCGAGACGCTACCAGGGCGGTTTCGTAGATGCGTCTCGGGCCTCGATTAGAGTCGGGCAAGATCCCCACGTTGTCGGACTTGAGCCACAAGAGCGGAAAAGGACTGAAGATGAGGCTCGGGGCGAGTTTGCGAAACGCCTCAAGTGTTGCCGTGTAGTGCTCCATGGAGAACCAGAACATCAGGTGGCCCTGGGGGGACATGATCCGGTCGAGGTTATCGCAGAGGCATGCGATGAGGTTCCAGTAATCCTCCTTGCTATCGCTGTAGGGAGCTTTTCCCTGGGACTTCGTCGCCCACTTGTCGCGACCACTCATGGCTCCACCAAACACGTTCATTCCGTAGGGGAAATCGCAGTGGATGAAATTGAACCGAGGTCCGGTGTACGTCGGTGCCCAGGTGAAGAAGGATGTTTGGAGGATCGACTCACCTGGAGGGACGATCACACTCGTGGTGAGGGGTGCCGCTTTCTGGCCCGGTAGGAGGGGCGCTACGACTGGCTTCTCCTTGGGCGCAGCAAAGATCTCCTCCCCGGCGTCCATGATCGCACCGACTGCGTCGCCAATACGGCGCTCGTCAATTCGGGCCAGGACGTTGTACGCCGGCATGATGCCAGTAGCGGTGGAAATTCTCGGGTCATCCAACTCGCGTGCCACGCGGAGAATGGAACTGATGTAGGCGGGACCGATGGCGAGTGCCTCGGCGGATTGCACCTGCGACCATCCAGGGGTGAGAGTGCAGTAAAGCTCGTGGAGCTTGGCCACGGCCTTCACCTCGTCCTGCCATGGGAGATCACTCCGCTTGAGGTTCTCCTCAAGCTCAATCACCACGAGTTCCAGCGGAGAGAGTTCCTCGATAAATCTCACCGCGATGGTTTCGTGGCCAAGTTCCCGACATGCCGTCAGTCGGCGCTCACCGGCGACCAGAACCAACTCTCGAGTCACAACCACCGGGGAGATTAGGCCATTGCGTCGGATGGACTCGCGGAGGGAGGTCGTGTCGATTTTACTCCGCTGGCGCTCGTCCCGGTTGATGAGGATGGAACTGGTGGGAATTACTTGGAAGTCATTTGTGATTGGCACAGCGGGATACTCCAGTGGAAAACGGGACCATTTCTGGTCCCGTTCCATTAATGCGTTCAGACTCCCTTGAGATTACCTACGTCATTGAAGGTGTCTTTCCCGTCCTCGCTGTTGCGCTGAGTAACCTCGAGCAGCACCTGGCACCCGATCAGGTCGGGGAGGATCTCGCCGAGCGAACGCCCCGTTCCGTCGATGCCGCAGCTTTCCCACAACTCCTTCACCCGATACTCTGCATCGTCGGTGAGGTAGTAGTCACGGCGGAGTTGCTTCTTCGAGAGATCAATCCCATCGAGTTCCGTCGGATCGATGTCCTCGCCAGCACCGTTGATCTGGACAAAGTACCGCACGTAAGGAGTCTTCTTCTCCTTGCTCTTGCCGTACTCGTACTTGGTGATGGTCCCCTCGTAGGTCCCGGCGGGAAGAGGCCGGGGACGCTCGATCTGCTCGGCAGGCTTAGAGAGCAGGGCGCGGAAATCGGTAGCGATGTTGGTGTCGGACACGGTGGACTCCTGGATTTGGGTTTGTTCAGTGCGGGTTTTTTGTGCTTTTGCCATGTGTTTAACTCTCGAACTTGTGAATGAGTTCTTTGAGTGCGTGGATCATGTCGTTGCGCTGTGCGTTGCTGATGTAGTTCATTCTCCCTGGGCTGTTAAAATCGAAAACGAGAAGCGCGAAGCCATGCTGCGGGAACTGAGTCCGCAAGAGCGCGCCGAGTGCCTTCATGACAGCAAGGTGGGCTTCCTCGATGTCGGAGTGATCGTTCGGCGTAGTTGGCACTCGATGATCTCCTTAAGGGGTCTGGTGTGGAGAAGTATGATGGCGGGAGTCATGCGAGTTGGACTGGGCCAAAATATCTCTTCAGCCATGGTGGGGGAGATGAATAGGGTTTGAGTAAGAAGAGGGCGGATCACTTTGAGGCGGCCATGGCAGAGGTCTGCTCGACCGTCGAGGCAATAGCACGCTGCACAGCCGCTGGAGCTGTTGCCGGTCCCCGAACCAGTTTGAAGTAGTCGGCGAGGCCAGTCTCCAGTGGGAAATCTGGCGGCACCCGCAAGGGTGCCGTGTTCTTGAGGTCGATTACTCCCTGGGTGTTGGTGTGGATCTTACGCTTGACTGCACTCCCCTGCCCCGTGGACTTGACGCCTAACATGGTATTGAAGTATCTGCCGACCTTTGGGGGCAAGGCCTTGCCGAGTGAGGCTGGATATCCCCTCAGTGGTCCGTTGTCCTCGCCAATAAACGCAATATGCGCAGTCACAATAACATTGCACTTGATTGATGAGTCAAAGAGCATCTGGAGCGCACTCTCGACGAGGTTCTGGGCCTGGCCGAAGTCGGACTGGAATGGGGCCTTCCCGACTCGACCGTTCATCGAGAGTATGAAGTTCATCGCAGCGGTGGAGAATGTTGAGAGGGAGTCAATCACCAGAACATCCTGTGGAGTCCAGGAGGTGAGAAGGCCTAGGTCGACTGTCGGGGAGTTCGGACCTGCTAGCTCTGTCCAGTGGTACAGGAGATTCATCGTCCTGGGCCAGACGTCTACGCGAACTGGCTGGAGTGTCTTCCCGACCCTCTTCATAGGCTCGGTCAGAGTCACATACTGAACTCGGTCCAGAGAGTCCTTCGCGTACGGGGAGTTCGGATCGGATAGAAGGTTATGCAGCACGTCCAGGCCATTATCGAGATCCAGTACTCGGAGATTAAAACCGGCCGAGGCCAACGATGCGAGAGCCCCGGTTTTCCCACTGCCAGAGTCGCCAATAAGGAGCATCTTGGTGGTTGTGGCGGACTGGTGTTGGCTGAGAGGGGGCATGAGGTTTCTCCATGCCGCATTCGGCACAGTTGCTCCAGTGGTTGCGGTTGAAGTGACCGCAGTTGGCACATTGCCAGTTGATCGAGGTGGGGACTTTGAACGGTTCGACTTGTGGAGGTTTTTCCCAGGTCATGATGGGGGGACCTTATGGTGCGGACTTTCGTATTGGCATCGAATCACAGAACACGATTGAGGTACACTGGGGTTTGGAGCGAGGAACGACATCGCGGCAAAGAGGGCAGACAATTGTGGAGGACTCCTCCGCCGGAGCAACGGCTGTGTAGCCATCAGGCTGAGACGGAGGCAGGTTGATGCTCGCTGCGCAACGCCCCAGCAGGCTCTCGATATAGCGCTCAATGCCATCAGTACCAAGGTAATAACCGGTCATCACACATCGCCTCTCACCTGGAGTGGGTCCCACACTCGCTTGGTAAAGTCCGCCTCGAGCCACTGTTGGCGGACCTGGGGGGACTTCGAGCAAATGCCTCTGTAGCGGCAACCGCCGTAGTTGTTGCAGCTTTTGTCGTTCATTGGCCAGTAGTTATTGGCAGCATATTTTTCCGCCAGTTGCAACCAGTGGCCGAGATCCTGGTGCCACTCTTCGATCTGCGCTGGGGTGCGGGTAATGAATCCCCGCTGAAAGGCGCTGAACGTAATGGCGACCTGAGCAGCGTCCACGATGAGGCCAGCCACCGGGAGCGCGTAGACAATTTTGGTCGCCAAGACATACTGGGAAAATTGGTTATCAGGAGAGAATTTACCGAAAAAATCATTCGAGATGGTAGACTTGGTAGTCTTGCGGTCTACGACATAGGTCTGGTCATTCAGCACCCCCAGACGATCGATGTGGCCGCACGACAGATATGGCTCGCCGGTCAGTGCTGAGGTGTAACCATTTTCGTAGCGGAATGACAACTCAACTGCCGGACGGCCGTTCGCCAAGCGCACTGTCTGGATCGGATCGACTTTGAACTGCTCCAGATACCAGATGATGGAGCGGAGGAGTGTGAAGCGATTTTTGTTTTTATCATCCCAGGAAATGGGACGATTGAGCGTGCTGTTCCAGGTGGATTCCAACACCACTCGAACGGCGGCAACGGTTGCTTGATCGTGGTCGGCTCCGGCGAAACGCTCATGATCGTAGCGCTCAAGAGCGGAGTGGAAGATCTGACCAAACACCAGATGCACGCTGGGGCGCTTAGGAGTCCAGCCATGGATTAGCTCGTACTCGTAGAACCTGCCGCAGGTCTTGAGGGCACCGAGTGATGTGGAGTCCCAGGCGATCTGGAGCGTTGGGAGAAGGGTGGAGAAGGAACTATTTACCACAGCAATCTTCCTCCCAGTTGGAGCCGTAGATGAAGCACATGGCGAAATCGTAATCTTCCCATGTTTCTGGAATGGATTGTCCAAACTCCTCTGCCAACCAAACAAGGTCAGGCATGCTGAGCAGTTTCATTAGACGTTCCACCTCAGAGTCCAATGTCGCTCAGGGACTTCGGCATTACCTTCTTGGCCTCGGGGTCCTTGCTCTTTGCCCCGCTCAGCTCCCACTTCTCGCGCTGGCGGCGCAACTCCACAACAATTGTCATGATGTCGGTGTCGCTGAGCTTTAGCGGGTCCCGAGAGAACAGTTCGTCCAGACTCTGGGGTGAGGCTTCACTGAGCGAGCTCATAGCACGATATCCTCATCTCCATCTACCATCTCTTTCATGATCTGCAGATCCGAGTCGGCAATGATTGGATGATGAGCATCTATCAGTCCCTTTGCCTCCACGGAGTTGAGGAACTTCCTCACCATGAGGCGGATGGCTTTAGAGAAGCCCAGGGTGCGCCCGAACAATAACTCAGTTCGTTCGATATCTCGCGAGTAAAGCCAAATATGCCTACGGCTGATCTCTTCACTCTCGTACTTAGGCATAATTATTCGTCTCCGGGTTGTGACTGAGCGCGCACTTCGCCTCCGCGGACGATCCACAGTTCATCGCTTGCGTGGGGCGACTGGCGAAACTGGAGTGATTGAAGGGCTGGATCTCCACAGCGATTTCGTGCATTGGTGAGGGTTTGCGCCGCTGTGGTGAAATGCGACACCCGAACTACAATCCCCAGCTTCGAGGCCAGTGCTTCGTAGAGGATGGCAAGAATTTCGTACTCTTCCATGGAGACCTACAACGGGAATACTGCGAGGTGGGTTTGGGCTTCGAGTTCTGCGATGTAGCGGATCACGTTCTCGCTGAAGCCGTCGATGTGCGTCCACTCACCATAACCGACACCGTGCTTGGCACTGGCGACATTGATCATGTAGCAACGGCCGTGGCCGGGGTGCTCTACACGATCATGGGACTGCTCGTCTGTGATGATGATTAGACGGTCCCAACAGTTGTTGGTGGCTGCGCAAACGGTACGGAGGGCCTGGCCCAGGTAAGTGCCGGAGTGGTTTTGGGAATTGGTGATCTCGGAAATCCCTGCTAGGCCACGCCAGGGAGCACACTCGACCACCTTTTCTGAGAACGTGAACACCCGGAGTCTCGATCCGTTGATTAGCGATGCGAGGGCTGCGGCGGCATCCAAACGGCTGAGGTCTGAGCGCGCTGATAGCGGATCGTCCATGGAGCCCGACACGTCCGCCAGCACGAGGGTGGTACCAGACAGCAGCGGTAGGCGCTCGATGGCCTTCTGCATCGCGTGGTCGAGTTCGTTAGCGAACTGCGGTGCAGCCCGAACTGCAGCGACATAACGAAACGGCAGCACCTGATGAGCGCCCTTCCCCGCAAGAATGGCCTCGCAGATCAGGTCAGGGTTCACTTCCGACTCGGCCATGTTGCGCAGGTTGCGGAGCAGCGCAAGATAGCCAAGATCTCCAGTGGTGAGGAGTCGAGTAAAGGTCTCACGCTTATCGGCACCTGCGCTCAGCGCCACCTCCCAGGTATCGGGCGCGGATAGAGTCTTGTTGGCAAGATCGCGAAATGCGTTCACCTGGGACTCGGACTCAGGCTTAGCGTGGACGAGGAACATCACGTCACGGAGCCGGATAGCTTTGGCCCGGTTGTACTTCGCAAGTTGGTAGGTGCTGAACTTGCGGAAGGCACGAGCGAGGCCGCGCTTGAGTTGGGCACTGAGTGGGCACTTCCCTCTCCGCCAGTAAATGGCGAGGAGCTCGGTGATCTCGTCAGCACGGGCAATAGTCGTTTCGATGGTATCGGACACGAGCGAGGTACCGGGAGCGAGCTTGGCGAGGGAGGCCAACAAGAGGAGCGGAACATGGCGCAGGTGCATTTTGTGCCGTGCCTCGATCGCGAGTGCTGCAATCACCTTCGGGGAGACTTGCTGACACAGCTGCTCGATCCGATCGGCGATGGCAGTTCCGTTCTCGTAGAACTCACGCTCCCACAGGAGGCATGACATGACGGAGCGGCGAAGGGCTTGCTCGGGAGACATAGGTGCCGCATGTGCGCCTTCGTGGGTCTTTGCTGCGATCCGGTTGATCTCCATGATGTGGGCCTCAGCCTGTGGTTGTGGTTGTGGGCAAAAAAGGAGGGCCTTTCGGCCCTCAGTGGAGGAACATCACGTCGGCGGCACTTGGCTTTTGCTCTACCCCTGAGCTACGAACAAGGTCTACAGCCTTGTTCAGAGGGATTCGAACCCTCGACCTAAAGTTGAAGTATCCGGCAACTACACCATCCACAAGAGGGACGACCGACTCGACTGGCTGGGAGGGGAACAAAGCGCTGACGGGACACGTCACCCAAAGAAGTACCCGTTAGCAAACACCACCTCCCAGGCCATTCGGACTTTACGATGGAGAGGAACAAGGGGGCAGGTTCGGTACCGCAGTATGAAGTAACCGAACCTTACACCATCTCCAGGTAGCGTTACGCCGAAGGCTGGTCGGCCGTCTCGGCCGGAGCGGTGGCCTTGGCGATCAGATCATCGAGCACGATCGTTGCAGCCTCCTTGGTCACAGCAATCCGACGCTGTGCCTCGACTCGAATGTCGGGACGCTTCGACAGGAGTTCCGTCACCAGGGAGTCCATCCGGCCCTCGGGGAGATTCTTGACCAGGACCTTGTGAGCCGCGAGATGCTCGGTGACGATGGACTTCGCGATGCGGATCGCCTCACGCTCGACCGGGTCCGCAACCGCCTTCGGAGCACGCCGGCCGGAGAACGTATAGGTGCTCGCGTACTCGGCGAACTTGGTGGTGAGTTCCGCGATGACGGTCTCGTCGGTGAGATCGGTCTTGTCAGGCAGGCCGAGTGCGGTCCGAGCTGACTTGACCACCGAGGCGAAGTTGTTGCGCAGATTCTCGCCGAAGGTCTGGTTCAGCACATTGGCCTCAGCCTCGGAGAGCACATGGCCCTCGTTGTACGGCGCAGGGGCGTTGAACTGGAGACCCTGGATGAGGATGGTCTGCGAACCGGTATCGCTTGAATTGTCGCCGTTGGTCGCGGGCTTGGTAACGGGCTTAGCCATGATTGATCCTTGGAATGGAATGGGGCGGGATGTCCCAATGGAATGGTGGAGGTGAACGACAGGCTCGATGCATTTGTATGGTGTCACACAATGGGACCGAGATCAAATAGAAAGTGCCCGACACACCTTCTTTTTGCGAATGGGCACACAAACCTATTGTGATGTCGCATTTCGCGGTAGTGCGCTACAGTCCGATGTCACTCAGTTTAAGTGTCGGTTTGGCTGGGACAGGCAATGGCGATGACATTCCCTCGTAGGCAAAACAGTTAGAGAGAACTGACTCAGGGTCTGCTATGAAATCGGATAGAAATTGGCACAGGGTTAAGTCGTTTGGGACCTCGTAGTGAAGTTCTCGTGCTGAGTTAAATGACATACGTAGCCAGACGCCGAGGCGATATCCACCACGCAAGAGCGGGAGGACTGACATGGCCGGGAGTGGAGCAATCGGTCGGCCTTGATTGTCGAGATAGGCGGGGCGGTAGTTCACTCTGGGCCTGCCCTCGTCATAGTAGTTCACAGCGGCTCTCCTGGTGACTGATCGCCCTTAGCGATGGCTAGCGCTTCGGCTCGGTGTTCTCGGAGCCAGTTTGCTGCCCAGCTCTCAACGACGATGCGAAGCTTGGCGCTGGTTTGGTGAGGTTCAGGTATAGTGGCCCAAATGAACTCCAGGTGATCATTGTCAGTGTAGTGGCGGAAGGTGATATCGACGGGGACGGAGGTTCCATCGTAGAGTTGATAGAGAGTTGTGAGAGTGTGCTTCACGGTACAAACTCCTATAGGCGAGGTGGTGTTCCTGCTTCAAGGTCTGCGTCGATCTGCGTAATGGCACCGCTAACAGTTCCAATTACTTTTCCGAGCCAGAAAATCGAAACAAGACCCAGACCATCGAAGTCAGGCGCATCCATTATTGTCTTCTGGAGACGGTTCATGTGCTGGCGAATGATTAGCAACTCGTGGCGGGTCATTTTAGTGGACTCCCTCGAATAGCCGGCCAAAGTTGCTTTCGCCTGCCTGAACCACGGCTCCAGTCTCGATGAGGTTGGTAACTCGAGTACCTTCGCGCTTGATCTCATAGACAGTACCGGTACTTTCGCCGTTTTTCTGCACGACGAAAATGGTTAGGATCTCCATCCGATTTGGCTCGAGAGAAGGCCGGACGGCTTTGGCGCTAGCGGCTGCATTGGGATGTTCCGTAGCCCAGCCTTCAGCCATGATGGTGTAAGCGGTGGCGTTGTGGGCTTGGAGCACCCCACGCAGCACATCCAGCGCTGCGTGCTTCTCAGTGCTGTTGGAGAACGGAAACACGATGACTATGGGAGTTCCGTCTTTGGACTCGAATAGGAGTTGGGGCAACATCTCCTCGTTGCTGGTGTAGAAATCGTGAGCTAATGCGATAGCATTCTCGAGCAGATCATTGGTGGAAGTGGTCATGGCTGGGACCCCGGCTGGGCTGTCGGTTCGATGGTTTCGAGATCGGTACGGACGCTCAGGTGGATGAGCTTTACAGTACGACGTTCTCGCTCGGCAATGCGAACGGCCTGTGCGCGTAGAGAGTCCATCCGCTCCTGGTCTGCTCCGACGAGAGGCATCCACGTGAGTTCACCATCGATAAGGGCCTGGACACTGAGTATGCCCTCGCCCTCCTCATCGACGGAAACCCAAGCCCAGATTTCGTTAATGTGGAGAAGTGCAGTCATGATTGTGGCTCCGTGGACTTGTTGCCAAGGAGACCTCCCTGGGCGAGCCAAGCGTGGAAGCGCTCGGGAGAGCCCCAGCACGCGCCAGGGGCTTCGTTATAGAAGAAGCGGACCCACTCGTAGAGTAGTGGTCCGTTTGTGTCATCGGCGTTGGATGCGGCAGATTTGAGATCGTTGCAGAGGAAGGAGGTGAGGAAGCTTCCGGGATGGATGCCGTGCATGATGTAGTTGTGTATGGCTCGGTGCATGTTCCGGTTCGGGATTTTGTCCCAGTTGGGTTCAAACATGATTACCTCGATGTGTTGTCGATAGCGAGTTTGGTTTCGAGCTTTACCAACTGACGTTGGTATCCCATGGCTATGAGTAGCTTTTCGACTGTTAGGTTCTGCGGACGCTTAGTATCTCCGTAGAAGATTTTCATCAGAGTACTTGGAGCCAGGTTCGCCTCAGCAGCAAGACGAGTAATGGTTCCGCGAGCCTGTCTGCCCTGGAGCATGGTGCGAAGGAGATCCACACACGGATCTTTCTCGATAAAACGATAGTCTTTGGCCATGGAAGGGGCTCCTATGGCGTGGACATTACTTGGTCCCACGCCGGCTCGCCGAGAGTGAGGAAATTGTCAATGGCAGTAACGGCTTGGGCGGGAGTGGCGAAGTAGGCTGCCTCGCATATGTCCTGCGGCCTTCCTATGTTAAAAAGTGATGCAAAACGAGGGTCGTTGACTGCGATAAAAGCTTGTGCACGCATTCTGAGATGACCATGGATACAACAGCGCGACCCCTGCAAATATGTCATATCGAATGTGTCGGGAGAGATAACACCAGACTGAAGATCGTCACGGAGTGCGACCAACGCGGAGCGTTCTGCGTTTGTGAGAACAGGAAGGGCTCGAGTTACTGGTGTCGGAGTGATGTCGAAGGGCACGATAGGGCTCCTAAGTGAGGTTGTAGAGACAGTGTTACTCTAAACGATTGCGTTATGTGGCATCACTGGGCTTCTGCGGGGTGGACCAGGCAATTCCGGTGGAGAGAAATTGATTGATGGCTTCGACGGCATCTGTCGGGAGTATCGGACAGGAAGCGTGAGTGCTAGGGAAACCAAAGAACAGAATAGAGAAACGAGGGTCAGTATAGAAGACACCGGACTCGTTTTGATTTATCTTCAGATACTTTGCCATCCAGCCGCCAATGCAGTGTTTAGTACCGCAATGCGGCGAGTAGTCATCAAAGTATAATATACAGAAACATTCTGGAGGAATTACACCAGAGGTCAAGTCGTCGCGAACTCGCAGCAGGGCTTCGAGCTCTTTGGGGCTGAGATGTTCTCTGGCCCAGATGTGGTTGT